>Ga0256404_1001161_pt1 | contig 65912 bp, 59 predicted proteins | sample RumenRJG_01DNA_FD_185990 | JGI IMG/M metagenome (GOLD analysis project Ga0256404, IMG submission 185990) | Bovine rumen microbial communities from Lethbridge, Alberta, Canada - RJG_01 | ecosystem: Host-associated > Mammals > Digestive system > Stomach > Rumen | place: Canada: Alberta | collected... | reverse complement strand
GATAGCATTCTTCTTCTGTGCGGAGCGTCAGGACTGCACGGAAAAGACGACCGACATTCTCCGACTGGAGTTTCTTGTTCATGCTTTCATTCCTCCCGTACGCTGATAATTATCCGGACTGGACATCTTGTACATTTTAGCACATTACCAAATTAAAGTAAAGTCTCATTCCGTCCGCAGGTTCTTCATTGCCTTTCCGCCTTCTTTGTAATATACTTCATATGGTTTGCATAATATAATAACATCAGGTTCTGTTGTTTCAGCAGGAGCAGGTCTTCTCTGAAGCAAAAACCGGCAGATATATGACAGGGGTATTGATCAATGGATAATTACTATTTCGGACGAACAGGAAACAATTACGGCAGCTACGGCTCCGGCAGCCGCAGACGGCGCAGGCGTGGTCCCGGTCCGCTTCTTCCGCTGCTTCTGGTGCTTTTTCTCATCCTGCTGATTGCAGGAGTCGCTTTCGGGGTGAAGAAGCTCCGCGGCGCGAAGCCGGACAAGCCGGAATCCTCCGTCACGGAGACCGCGGAAGGTGCAGGCGGTGAAAATCCGGAGGAGACTGTCCCCGAGGTCACGAAGACCGCGCTGGAAGAGATCATGGAAAAGGCAGAGCGCCTTTCCCTGATGTACGATTACGACGAGGCGATCCGCCTGATCAGCGAAAATGAGGAGGCTTCCGCCAGCGAAGAAGGAAAGGCTGCGGTCGCAAAGTATGAAGAGCTGAAGGCAGCCTGCGTCCGTCAGGACATTTCCCAGATCACCCATGTGTTCTTCCACATTCTGATTCCGGAAGATTCCATGGACAAGGTGTTCGACGGCGACAAGGAGCAGCGCGGCTACAATCTCGTCATGACGACAGAGACCGAGTTCCGCCGCATCCTTCAGAGCATGTACGACCGCGGATTCGTCCTGGTGCGTCTCCACGACATGGCCTACGAGGTGGATGATCCCGAGAACGGCGGGAAAAAGATGGTCGAGGGCGACATCATGCTGCCAGAGGGCAAGAAGGGCTTCGTCATGTCTCAGGACGACGTATGCTACTATGAGTACATGGAGGACGACGGCTTCGCGAACCGCCTGGTCATCGGTGAGGACGGACGGGTCACCACCCAGCGGGATTATGAAGACGGCACCTCCGACATCGGCTCCTACGACCTGATCCCCATTCTGAACGATTTCATCGACGAGCATCCGGACTTCTCCTACCGCGGAGCCAAGGCAGTCATCGCAGTCACCGGCTACAACGGTGTGTTCGGATACCGCACGGATACCGCCTATGAAGGCGTAAACCCGAATATCGAGGAAGATAAAAAGAAGGTCACGGAGATCGCCCGGGCGCTGCGTGCGGACGGCTGGGAACTCGCTTCCCACAGCTGGGGCCACCGCTATTACGGCCAGATCTCCATGAGCGACCTGCAGGCGGACAACGGCAAGTGGCAGGAACGCGTCGCCCCGCTCATCGAGGGTTCTGACATCATCATCTATGCCTTCGGGGACGACGTCGCCGACTGGCATCCCTACAAGACGGAAAACGAGCGCTTCATGCTGCTCTGGCGCAGCGGCTTCCGCTACTTCTGCAACGTCGACTCGAACCGTGTCTGGGTCCAGAAGGGCAACGATTACCTCCGCCAGGGCCGCCGGAACCTGGACGGCCAGCGCATGTGGCAGGATCTCAGCACCGGCAGCGACCACCTGAGCGACCTCTTCGACGTGAAGGAAGTCTTCGACCAGGGGCGCCCGACTCCGGTGGAATAAAACATTTCCGTAAAGACATGAAAAGAACAGGACAGCGGCAGGAATTTTCCTGCCGCTGTCCTGTTCTTAATCACTTCATGCTTGTTGAAGACCGGATCGGGATCCGGATCTCTTTAAATACAGCATTTTCCCGGATCTCACGAGAAGGTCGCGATCTCTTCGATGGGTCCGGTGAGGACTGCGCTCCTGATGTACAGGACCGGTCCCTCGGCGCCGTACTCCGGCGCGTTCTCGCAGCGGATCTCCGCCTTCACGCGGATCCATGCCTCGTTCCTGATACTGTCCGCACTCTTATAGCGGCACAGAAGACCCATATACTGGGTGTCCGCCGCACAGCAGGTCATGACCTGTCTGCCCAGGATAAAGCTGCCTGCAGCGAGCTTTCCGGGCTTTAAAACCTGTCCGGTGAACTCCACTGTCTTTCCGTCATACTTCTGCGGACGGTCCATGGAATCCACATAGAAGATTGCGTAGTTCTCCGGGACGATCTCGATATAGTCCTGCTTCAGGTCATAGGGGAGCTCGATGTTGAAATCTCCGCGGATTTCTCCTTCCTTCCCCTCGAAGACCAGCTCGGCGTTCTGTGCCATGGCCTTCAGGGAAAGATAGTAGTTTCCGAGCTTCTCCTCCGGGATGCCGTCCGCACGGTTGCAGATGACGAGCTCCGTGTTCCGGAGCATCGTCCCCATCAGCGGCCGCAGGTTCTGGATATAGAGATCCAGGGTGGAGGTGTCGATGATGGTGATCTGCTGGTTCAGGAACCATTCATCCGGCAGTTCCAGCTGATCCTGGGGCCACATGCCGTTCCACTCGATCAGGATCCGTTCCGGATTATACTGCTTTCCAAGCTCCGCCAGCGTTTCCTTTGTCATCTCCTCCGGCTTTTCCATATAGACGGCGACAGTCTTGTTGCCGGCGAGGAACCTGTCCTCATACTCTTCCTCGCCCTCCTCGCAGACCACAAGGAGCGTGGTCCCGTCGGTCTGGAAATATGCCTGATCCATGGTGAACTTCAGGAACTGAGTCTTTCCCGCCTCCAGAAATCCGTTGATCAGGAATACCGGCAGCCGGTCGTCATTCTCTTCAAACATTTCCGCCATTATCCCTTAAACTCCTTCTCCAGCAGGTCTTCCTTCAGGTCGGATCCGATCACGCACACCTTTCCGGTATACTCCGGAATACCGATGCGGACCTCGGTCTCGCCCGGAACCAGGTCAAAGTACAGCCATTCGGTCTGGGTCTTCGTCGGCACCATACCCTTGCAGCGGATGACGGTTCCGAACTCATCGGTGTTCGCAAGCTTCTCCAGGATCCCGCGGAGCCGCTCCTCGCTGATCGGCGGAACCTGCTCGAGACCCCAGCTCTGGAAGACCTCGTCCGCGTCATGACCGTGGTGATGATGATGGTGATGTCCGCAGGAGCACTCTTCGCCGTGGTGATGGTGGTGGTGCTCATGCTCATGCTCATGATCATGATCATCGTCGTCATCATCGTCATGGTGGTGGTGATGATGTTCATGTTCATCCTCATCGTCATCGTCATCATCGTCATGGTGGTGATGATGATGCCCGTGCTCATCCTCGTCTTCATGGTGGTGATGGTGATGTTCGTGCTCTTCTTCCTCTTCCATCACCTGCTTCATGAGCTCGGCCTTGAGATCCACCGGCTCCTCAAGGATCTCCAGAAGCTTCTTTCCGGAAAGCAGCGCCACCGGCGTGGTGATGATGGTGGCGGTCGGATTCAGTTCCCTGATCATGGCGACAGCCTCGTCGATGACCTCCTGCTTCGCGATATCCGTTCTGGAGAGGACGATGGTCGTGGCAAACTGGACCTGGTTGTTGAAGAACTCGCCGAAGTTCTTCATATACAGCCTGCACTTCTTCGCGTCGACCACCGTCACCGCGGAGTTGTTCTCGACCTCCAGGTCCGCCTCCACGTCCGCCACAGCCTTCATGACGTCAGAAAGCTTTCCGACGCCGCTGGGCTCGATGATGATGCGGTCCGGCTTGTATTTCGTCAGGATCTCCTGCAGGGAGCTGGCGAAATCTCCTACCAGGGAGCAGCAGATGCATCCGGAGTTCATCTCCCGGATCTCGATCCCGGAATCCTTCAGGAATCCGCCGTCGATGCCGATCTCGCCGAATTCGTTCTCGATCAGGACCACCTGCTCGCCGGCTACGGCGTCCTTCAGAAGCTTACGGATAAATGTCGTCTTTCCGGCGCCGAGAAAGCCGGAGATAATGTCAACCTTTGTCTTTGCCATAATCATCTTCCTTTCTGAAAGTATGTGATCAGCACTCTGTACGCGGAATGCTTCACAATAATATGCGTTCTATATCTGATATATCACTCACTGAATCAAGTATAGCAGGGCTGTCAAGCGTCTTCGCTGCAGATCCGGCCGGGTTCAGAACGACGGCAGCCGCTCCATGACAAGCGCCGCCAGCAGTCCGATCAGGGCCCCTGTGACGATCCCCGAAGCCATCAGGACGGGCAGATACCAGAAAACATTCGCGTTCTCCACCACCGCGGCCGCGACAGCCAGCTGTCCCGCGTTGTGCATGACACCGCCGATGATACTTACGCCGGTCCTTCCGAAGAGGCCGCTCTTTTTGGCTGCGATCATGCAGACCAGGCTCAGGATCCCTCCCGCCAGCGAATACAGCATGGACGAAAGATTCCCGAAGGTCAGACCCACCAGGACGATGCGGGTCAGGGAGACTGCGGCGGCAGGAAGGATCCCTTCCGTGAACAGGCAGACCATTGTGACCAGGTTTGCCAGTCCCAGCTTTATTCCGGGCACCCCGAAGCTGAACGGGATCAGGGTCTCGATATAACTCATGATCATCGCCAGCGCGACGAACATCCCGAACCGGGCCGTTTGTTCCGCCGTCTTGTTTCTGCTGTTCTTCATGGTTCTCCTTGAACATGAACTGCCGCGCCGGATCAGAATGCGGCGCGGCAGATCTGTACGGATCAATCGATATTGACGCCTGCGATCTTTACATTGACCTCAAGGACCTTCAGTCCGGTCATATTCTCGATCGCGGCGATGACGCGCTCCTGAACCTTTGCGCTCACTTCCGGGATATTGAAGCTGTAGCGGATGTTCAGCGCGAGGTCCACGGTCACATGCTCTTCCGTCACGTCCACCTTGACGCCGCGGGAAAGATTCTTCATGCCAAGCTTTCCCACCAGATCATTGGTGATGTTCCCGGCCATGGAGTCCACGCCTTCCACTTCGAGGGCCGCAAGCGCAGCGATCACCGCGACGACCTCGTCCGCGATACAGATCTCACCGATGCGTTCCTTCTGTCCGCTGACAACCTTCGTATTCTCTTCCATAGGATCTCCTCCTTCTGCGTTGCAGATCTGATTTATTATACCATCTCTGTGCAGGAAACGCATCCGGAAGCTTCAGATCCGGCCGGATCCCTGCGCTGACAAGTCTTTATTTGTGATAAGGCTCCCCGTTCCTGATCCGGTAGCTCCGGTAAAGCTGCTCCAGCAGGATGACCCGCATAAGCTGGTGCGGGAAGGTCATGTCGGAAAAGCTGATCTTCCGGTCCGCCTTCGCCAGGACCTCCTGCGACAGTCCCAGGGACCCGCCGATGATGAAGGTCAGGTCTCCGCGTCCTTCCGTCTCCCAGCGTTCGTGGGCTTTGGAAAAGGCTATGGAGTCAAACCGGTCTCCCCGGATCTCCAGCACGATGGTCAGTCCACGGTCCTTCAGCTTCTCCAGGATCCGCTTTCCTTCTTTTTCCCGGATCTTTTCTTCCATGGCCGGGGGACAGCCCTCAGGCGTCTTCTCATCCTTTACTTCCGTGACGGTCAGCCGGCAGTAGGCGGAAAGACGTTTCGCGTACTCCGCACAGGCATCCTTCCAGAATTTCTCCTTCAGGCTTCCGACCGTGATCACCGTAATATTCATTCGCCGGACACCCGGAAATAATACCCGACGCCCCATTTCGTGTGTACGTAGCGGGGCTCACTGGGCGAAGGCTCGATCTTTTCGCGGAGACGCCTTACATGGACGTCCACCGTGCGCACATCGCCGGACTCGGAAGCCTTGCTTCCCCAGACCATGGAAAGAAGCTTTTCGCGGCTGAAGACCTTGTTGGGACTGGTGGCCAGCAGCTCGAGAATGTCGAATTCCTTCGCAGTCAGGTTGATCTCCTTGTTCCCCACAAAGACCCGCCGGCCGTCAATGTCAAGCTTCATGTCCCCGGCAGTAACGATATGCTGCTCCTGGCGGGTATGGCTCTGGCTTTTCTGGTTTCTGCGGAGAATAGCCTTGATGCGGGCTTTGACCTCAAGGATATTGAAGGGCTTTGTGATGTAGTCATCCGCGCCGTAGTCCAGGCCGAGGATCTTGTCCATGTCTCCGCCCCGGGCCGTAAGCATGATGATCGGCACTTCGGAAAACTCCCGGATGGTCTGGCAGACCTCGAAGCCGTCATGCTTCGGAAGCATGACGTCCAGAAGGATCATGTCGTATTCATTCTGTTTCGCAAGTTCGATCGCTTCCTCTCCGTCGTAGGCGCAGTCTACCTTCATGCCGTCCTGCTCCAGACTGAACCGGATCCCTTTCACGATCAGTTTTTCATCGTCAACCACCAATACCCTGGTCATTTATACTCCTTATACCGCCGCAGCGCTTATTCTGCGGTGATTTGATCTTTCAGCTGATTATATGTCGATTGTTTAATGCCCGGGATCCTCATGAGATCCTCAGCGCTCCTGAAGGGGCCGTACTGCTCCCGCCAGGCGATGATCCGCGAAGCCTTGCTCTCGCCGATCCCGGGGAGCGTCATGAGCGTTTCCGCATCCGCGGTGTTCAGGTCGATGCGTCCGTCCGCCGTTTTCCCTGATTCCCGGGGTGCCTTCACTGCCGGCGGATCCAAAGCATTTCCGCTGACATTCCCGCCGCTTTTCCCTGCAGCGGCCCATTCTTCCGCCGATGGAATAAGGATCATCTCCCCGTCCGTGAGGAGCTCCGCAAGATTCCTCGAATCCCGCGCGGCGTCTTCCGTAAAGCCGCCGGCTGCACGGACCGCGTCCGTGATCCTGCTTCCTTCCGGAAGCACATACACCTCCGGACGGTTCACGGAACCGCACACGTAGACATGCAGAAGCGCAGGCGCTGGGCTTTCTTCCGTGAATCTGCTTTCAGACAGTGTCCCGTCCGTCCCGGATTCCGTGCTTTCCCGTGATGTGTTCTCCTCTGCCGGTTCCCCGGCCGGCGCAGAAGGCAGGTCTGTCTTCGCATCAGATCCTCCGGTCAGAACTGCGGGAGCTGCTCCGCGGACTTCCGGATCCGCACTCAGTTTCGACGGCCCCGCCGTCTTCCGTCCCGCAAGGCTGAAGCTTAAGCCCAGCAGCGTCAGGCAGACAGCAGCCGCGGCTGTCCGGAAGTACCGGTATTTCCATAACTTTTTCAAGGCAGCATTCCTTTCGGATGCTGCCGGGCCTGCATGTTTCATTATAAACAAAAACACAGGCCTTGACTACTCCAAAAGGCCTGTGTTTCGTGACTGTTTTTCTGTTGATTATTCCGGGGATCCCGGACGGTCCGGTCAGGCGTTCGCCTGCTCCTCCGCCGTGATGGCACGGTCGATCTTTTCGATGGCCTCGTCCACGACCTCCTTTGTGACGATCAGGGCCGGGATGATGCGGAGGATGTTGGTGCCCGCGTTGATGAGAACGATATGCTCATCCAGCAGCGCGCGGTTGATGATGGGGTTCACGGAGATGTCGAACTCCACGCCGTACATCATGCCCTTGCCGCGGATGTCGACGATGTGCGGGTGCTTCGCCTTCAGGCCTTCCAGCTTCTCCTTCAGGTAAGCGCCGGTCTCGTTGACATTCTTCAGGATGTCGTCCTTCTCCATGATGGTGAGGACAGCGTCGGCAGCCGCGCATACAAAGGGGTTGCCGCCGTAGGTGGTTCCGTGGTCACCGGGCTTCAGGGTGGTGTTGCCCTTGCCGGAGGTCAGGAACGCGCCGATCGGCACGCCGTTGCCCAGCGCCTTCGCCACGGTCAGGACATCCGGCTTCACGCCGGAATACTGCCATGCGAAGTACTTTCCGCTGCGTCCCATACCGCACTGGATCTCGTCGAAGATCAGGATGAAGTCGTGCTCGTCTGCCAGTTTACGGAGTCCCTTCAGGAACTCGTCTGTCGCCGGATAGATGCCGCCCTCGCCCTGGATGGGTTCCACGATGATGCCGCAGGTCTTGTCCGTGATCTGTGCCTTGACGGAATCCAGGTCGTTGAAGGTCGCGAAGCGGATGCCCGGGATCAGAGGCTCGAAGGGAGCGCGGTATGCTTCCTTGCCGGTGACGCTCAGGGCGCCCATGCTGCGGCCGTGGAAGGAATGATCCATGGCGATGATCTCATACTGGGAGCTGTCACCGTTCTTGTCGTAGGCGTAGCGGCGGGCGATCTTCAGCGCGCCCTCCACAGCCTCGGTGCCGGAGTTGGTGAAGAAGACCTTGTCCATCTGGCTGGCCTTCAGAAGCTTCTCTCCTGCGGACAGTGCCGGCGGATTGTAGAAATAGTTGGAGATGTGCTGGAACTTATCGATCTGCGCCTTCAGTGCCTCATCGTATCCCGGATAATGGTAGCCCAGGGCATTGACTGCGATGCCGGCAAAGAAATCCAGGTACTCGGTGCCGTCGGTATCGTAGAGGCGGACGCCGTCGCCGCGCTCGAACATGACCTGATAACGGTTGTAGGCCTTGTAAAGAACCTTCTCGGCCTCACTCATGGACTGCTTCATCTGCTCAGTTGCCATTGTAGAATGCCTCCTCAGTGTCTTTTCTGATTGCGGTGCCGATGCCCTTGTTGGTGAAGATCTCAAGCAGCAGGCAGTGCGGTGTCCGGCCGTCCAGGATGTGGACGCGGGAGACGCCCGCATCGATCGCGTTGACGCAGTTGGTGAGCTTCGGGATCATTCCGCCGCCGGCGTTGCCGTCTGCGATGAACTGCTTCGCTTCTTTGACAGTCATCTCAGAGATCAGGGAAGACTTGTCGGAGAAATCGCGGTACACGCCTTCGACGTCCGTGAGGAAGGCCAGCTTCTCCGCCTTCAGCGCGCTCGCGACGGCGCAGGCAGCATCGTCCGCGTTGATGTTGTAGGTCTGGTGATTCTCGTCGAAACCGATGCAGCTGATGATCGGCAGATAGTCCTTCTCAAGGAGATCATAGACGATCTTCGGGTCCGCGCCGATGACATTTCCGACGAAGCCGATGTCTTCGCCGTCGACGTAGCGCTTCTCGCACTTCAGAAGGTCTCCGTCCTTGCCGCTGATGCCGACCGCCTTCACTCCCAGGGCGTTGACCATGGCGACCAGGCTCTGGTTCACGCGGCTCAGGACCATCTCGGCGATCTCCATGGTCTCGGCGTCAGTGACGCGGAGGCCCTTCACGAACTTCGCCTCTTTGCCGACCTTGGCGACCCACTTGGAGATCTCCTTGCCGCCGCCGTGGACGATGACCGGCTTGAAGCCGACCAGTTTTAAAAGGACGACGTCCTGAATGACCTGCTTCTTCAGTTCTTCGTCAAGCATTGCGGCTCCGCCGTACTTGACAACGATGATCTTGCGGTTGAAGCGCTGGATATAGGGGAGCGCTTCCACGAGCGTTGCGGCTTTCTGCATAGCGACAGGATCCATTGACATAAGAATATCTCCTTTTCGGTTTGATTCTGGGAATGCGGCACTGCCGCTGCCCCGTTTGGTACGCAATTATAACATAAAATTTCATGATTTGCGAAGGATAATGCAGTCGCATTCTTTCCCACTGGATTTTTGATAATAATACAGTTTTCGGCAAGTTTATGCAAGTATTTTTCAGCAAATACGCGATATTCATTTTTGTGAGTAAATATTCATGCATTATACATTTGCAAAAGGACGTCCGAATATCCTTGCATTCAAATTTACTGTGATGTATATTTACTTTATTATTTGACCGCACCCCCGCGTTTCGCCCGGGACGGCAAAAAGACAATTTAAGGGGGAACCTTGGAATGAAGAAGGAAAAAGTCGTACTTGCTTACTCCGGCGGTCTTGATACCACCGCCATCATCCCGTGGCTGAAGGAACACTTTGACTATGATGTCGTGTGCTGCTGCATCGACTGCGGCCAGGGCAACGAGCTGGACAACCTCGATGAGCGCGCAAAGCTCTCCGGCGCTGCAAAGCTCTACGTTCTGGACGTGAACGACGAGTTCGCGGAGGAATACATCATGCCCTGCGTCAAAGCCGGCGCGGTCTATGAGAACAAATACCTGTTGGGCACCAGCATGGCGCGCCCGCTGATCGCGAAGAAGCTGGTGGAAATCGCCCGCAAGGAAAAAGCGGTGGCCATCTGCCACGGCGCCACCGGCAAGGGCAACGACCAGATCCGCTTCGAGCTGGGCATCAAGGCACTGGCTCCTGACCTGAAGATCATCGCCCCCTGGCGTATGACCGACATCTGGCCCTTCCAGTCCCGCGAGGATGAGATCGCCTACTGCCAGCAGAAGGGCATCAACCTTCCCTTCGACGCTTCCCACAGCTACAGCCGCGACAGAAACCTCTGGCACATCTCTCATGAGGGGCTGGAGCTGGAGAGCCCGGCGAACGAGCCGAACTACGACGATCTCCTTGTCCTTGGCGTGACTCCGCAGAAGGCTCCCGACGAGTCCACCGAGGTCACCATGACCTTTGAGAAGGGCGTTCCGACCTCCGTCAACGGAAAGAAAATGAAGGTCGCCGACATCATCCGAGAGCTGAACGATCTTGGCGGAAAGAACGGCATCGGTATCGTTGACATCGTTGAAAACCGTGTCGTGGGCATGAAGTCCCGCGGCGTCTACGAGACCCCCGGCGGAACCATCCTGATGGCCGCCCACGAGCAGCTGGAGGAGCTGGTCCTTGACCGCGCCACCATGGAGATCAAGAAGAACCTGGCCAACAAGTTCGCACAGATCGTCTATGAAGGCAAGTGGTTCACCCCGCTCCGCGAAGCGATCCAGGCCTTTATGGAAGTCACCCAGCAGACCGTCACCGGCGAAGTGAAGTTCCGCCTCTACAAGGGCAATATCATCAAGGCCGGCGAGACCTCTCCGTTCTCCCTGTATTCCGAGTCTCTCGCATCCTTCACCACCGGCGATCTCTATGACCACCACGATGCAGACGGATTCATCACCCTCTTCGGCCTTCCGCTGAAGGTCCGCGCGATGATGATGCAGAAGGTGGCGCAGGAGGCAAAGGCCGCAAAAAAAGCCGGCGTGGCCGATGCTGTCAAGGCCGTCAAAACAACAGTCAGCAAGGTCAAAAAGGCTGACGTGAAGAAAGCCGCAGGCAAGGCGCCCGCGAAGAAAGCTCCGGCAAAGAAGGCTCCGGCCAAAAAAGCCCCGGCAAAGAAAAAGTGATCCCCGTCTGACGGCGGAAAAGGATCCGCGGAAATAAGTTCCCCGGGAAAAACGAATACGGGCTGCTGCATCGGTCGTTCCATTGCAGCAGCCCGTCTGTTATAATCAAAAACAATTACAGCCTTATCAGAAACGAAAGGAGCAGCATATGAATTACCGGATCGAGCATGATTCCATGGGGGAGGTCCGCGTCCCGGAAAACGTATACTGGGGCGCCCAGACACAGCGGAGCTTTGAAAACTTCCGCATCGGCACCGAGAAGATCCCGCCGGAGGTGATCACAGCCTTCGCGTATCTGAAGGAAGCGGCAGCTGTCGCGAACTGCCGGCTCGGCGTTCTGGACGAGGAGCGCATGAACGTGATCCGGCAGGTCTGCGAAGAGATCCGGTCCGGGAAACTGGACGGCAGCTTCCCGCTGGCGGTCTGGCAGACCGGAAGCGGCACCCAGTCCAATATGAACGTGAACGAAGTCATTGCGAACCGCGGAAACGAGATCGCCGGGAAAAAGCTGCTTCATCCGAACGACAGCTGCAATATGTCCCAGAGCTCCAATGATACCTTCCCCACGGCGATGCACATCGCGGCGGTGCTGGAGATCCGGGACAGACTTCTGCCTTCCATCGATCTGCTGGCAGGCACCTTCCGTTCTCTGGAAGAAAAGTATCACGGTATCGTGAAATCAGGACGGACCCATCTTCAGGACGCGGTCCCGGTATCCTTCTCCCAGGAGATCAGCGGATGGCGCGCATCCCTTGAGAGAGACCGGGAAATGATCAGTGCTTCTCTTCTGCCCCTCTCCGAGCTGGCTCTGGGAGCCACGGCGGTGGGAACCGGCCTGAACGCGCCGGAAGGCTTTGATACTGAAAGCGCGAAGGTCCTCTCTGAGCTCACCGGCTGCTCCTTCCGGACCGCGGAAAACAAATTCCACGCCCTCACGGCGAAATCGGAACTTGTGAACGCTCACGGCGCCCTGAAGGCGCTGGCGGCGGATCTCATGAAGATCGCCAACGATATCCGCTGGCTTGCCAGCGGTCCCCGCTGCGGCCTCGGCGAGATCCGGATCCCGGAGAACGAGCCGGGCAGTTCCATCATGCCGGGCAAGGTAAATCCGACCCAGTGCGAATCTGCCACCATGGTCGCGGTCCAGGTCATGGCAAACGATACCGCCATCGGCATCGCCGCAAGCCAGGGAAATTTCGAACTGAACGTGTTCATGCCGGTGCTGATCTTCAATTTCCTGCAGTCTGTCCGTCTCCTGGCGGATTCTCTCCGCTCCTTCAATGACAACTGCTGCGTCGGCATCGAGCCCATCCGGGAAAAAATGCATGAGAACCTTCACAATTCCCTGATGCTGGTCACCTGCCTGAATCCTTACATCGGCTACGAGAACGCCGCGAAGACCGTGAAGCTTGCCTTCAGGGAGAACATCTCCCTGAAAGAAGCCTGCGTGAAGCTGGGCTTCCTCACCGCGGAGCGCTTCGACGAAGTGTTCCGTCCCGAAGCCATGGCCCACGAGAAGTGAACCCAGAACAGCTAAAAACCCCTGCCATCGAGGCAGGGATTTTTAGCTTCTAGTCTTTTATCCGCGGTATTTCTTCGCGATTTCGGCGTAGGCGAGGATCACGTCCACTGCGCCCTCCAGCGTGCACTTGCTGGAATTGATGCAGAGGTCGTAGCTCTTGGAGTCGCCCCAGCGCTTGTTGGAGTAGTAATTGTAGTAGCTGGAACGGCGCTTGTCCGTCTTCAGCATGATCTCGCGGGCCTTGTCCGCAGTAACATTGTGGGTCTCCATGAGGCGCTTGATCTTGTCTTCATCGTCCGCGCTCACAAACACGCTGACCACGCCTGGCATGCCCGCCAGCGCATAGTCCGCGCAGCGCCCCACGATGACGCAGGACTCTGCTGCAGCGAGATTGCGGATGGTGTCGAACTGAGCCAGGAAGATCTTCTGGTTGATGGGCATGTCCACATACGGAGAAGAAGAATATCCGAGGGAATAGGTATCCATCACCAGGGAATAGAGGAAGCTGTTCGTCGGCTTCTCGTCATTGTTCTCAAAAAGCTCTCTGCAGAGGCCGCTCTCCTTCGCGGCACGGTCCAGAAGCTCTTTGTCATAGCACTTGACACCAAGCCGCTCCGCAAGCATCTGGCCGATTTTACGCCCGCCGCTGCCAGTCTGCCGACCAATGGTCACTATCAGTTTATCTGCCATAATGCACACCTCCTGTGTCGTTTGATCCCTACGATATCTATTTTAATAGTTCATTCCTGCTTTGTAAATGTCTCCAGTAGTTTCGAAAAATATGCGGGAAGGGGAGCGGTGAATTCCATGTATTCTCCCGTCCGGGGATGACGGAATCCCAGCACCATGGCGTGAAGCGTCTGACCTTCCAGGTGGTACGGATTTTTCGCAGCACCGTAGACCTGGTCTCCCAGCACCGGGTGTCCGATGGAAGCCATGTGGACGCGGATCTGGTGTGTCCTGCCGGTCTCCAGCTGACACTCGATGTACGTGCAGTTCCGGAAGCGCCTGAGCACCCGGTAATGAGTCACGGCCCTGCGTCCCTCCGGCATGCCGCATTTCATCTTTTTCCGGTCCTTCGGATCCCGCGCGATGGGCGAATCCACAGTTCCTTCGTCTTCCTTCAGCACACCGCTCACAATGGCACGGTATTTCCGGGTAATGCTGTGCTCCTTCAGCTGTTCCGCCAGGGAAAGATGCGCAGCGTCATTTTTGCAGATCACCAGGACGCCGGTGGTGTCCCGGTCGATCCGGTGGACGATCCCCGGCCTCAGAATACCGTTGATCCCTGAAAGCCTGTCCCCGCAGTGAAACATCAGGGCGTTGACCAGTGTCCCGCTCTCATGGCCGGCAGCGGGATGCACCACCATCCCCTTCGGCTTGTTGACCAGGATCACGTCGTCATCCTCGTAAAGGATATCCAGCGGGATCTCCTCCGCCGTGATCTCCGCCGGCTTCGGGTCCGGAACATCGCAGACGATGCTGTCGCCCGCTTTCAGCTTCCGGTTGCCCTTCACGGCGGTACCGTTCACGGTGACGCGGCCTTCCTCTATCAGCTTCTGCACATGGGAGCGCGTCATCTCCGCCATGGCTCCTGCAAGGAACACGTCCAGGCGCGTTCCTGCCTCTGCGGGATCAGCCTGAAACTGTGTGATCATTTCTCCTGTTCCTCTTTTTCTTCAGGTCCGGTCTTCTGCTGCTCCGCGCCGGCAGTCTTTTCCTTTTTCAGGGAAAGGAAGGCAAAGTCTTCATCCTCGTAATAGCGGAGGATCAGGATCACCATCACGAAAGTGGAGCAGGTGACGTAGATGTCCGCCACATTGAATACCGGGAAATCGATGGGCTTGAAATAGATAAAATCCACGACTGACTGCCGGAAAGCGCGGTCGATCAGGTTTCCGGCCGCGCCTGCCAGAAGAAAAGCCAGGATGACCAGCAGCGGGAGGTATTTCCGCTTTTCCGGAAGCTTGTATACCACGTAAAGGATCCCCGCCGCGACGACCGCGGTGATCAGGTAGAAAAAGAACATTTTCCCCTGCAGGATCCCGAAGGCGGCTCCCCGGTTCTCTATCCTGAGAAACTCCAGCACGCCGGAGATCAGCGGGACCGGTTCATGATCTCCCAGGTTCGCCAGCGCCCAGCGCTTGCTCAGCTGGTCAAAGGCCGCCGCGATGACTGTGATCGCGGCGAACAGGCTGATCTGATTTTTTTTGCTGAACTCGTTCATATCCAGACCTCCACCCGCAGGGAAAGACGCCCTTTTCTTGTTTCGTGCTGTCCCGGGAGCAGCCGGAATCTGCCTTTTCCGCGGAGCGAAAGAATGTCGCCCGGAGAAAGGGTATCCGCCCCGTCTGTCACGATGGCGGAGTTCACGGCGACCTTGCCCTGCATCAGCAGTTCCTTTGATGCGGAGCGGGAAACGCCCCAGACGGCGGAGATCAGACTGTCGATCCGGAGGGATGCGGCATTGACGCTGCGTTCTTCCGTATGGCGTACGGAAACCACATCCTCCAGCCGTTCCGGAGTCACAGTGACTGTCGTATGCTTTACTCCCGTCAGTTCTCTGCAGATCGTCTCCTCCACGGAGGAAAGCGCCGTCAGGTGGGCAGCATTGTCCGCAATGCAGATATCCCCCAGCATCTCCCGCCGGATCCCGAGGCTCATCAGCGCACCGAGGAAATCCCGGTGGGTCAGCGCATCCGCGAACTTCGGCGCAGCCGGGGCGATCTTCAGGTAACAGAGCACATCGTCCGGGATCTCTTCCAGATATGCGGGCAGAAAAAAGACGACCCTGCGTTCGGCGTCGTCAAGACCGCCGGCGGTGACCATTCTGACCCCGCCGGCAGAAAGACGCATTGTGCGCAGAATCGCCTGCTCATCCGCATTCAGGAACACAGAGTGGGTCGGAATATTCCGCTGAATGCAGGTGTCCCGAAGCTCTGTGATCCGCTTCCGGAAGAAAGACTCTTCCTTATCCGTCATTACTGGCGGATGTTCAGTCCGGAGATATTCACAGTCCCGGTGCTCATGGAAGCGCTGACCGTGGAAGTGAGAATATCCTGGAACTCGCCGGACAGATTGACGTTGTCCGGAGTGATGATAAAGATATAGTTGGAGATTTTCTGAAGCTTTCCGTTCATGCTGTAGGACGCACCGGAAGTGAAGTCGATGATCCTCTGGGCAATCTCCGTGTTGAAGCCTTCCATATTCAGGACGACTGCCTTGCCGTTCAGGAGATTGTCGACGATCTCCTTCGCGTTCTCAAAGCCGCTGGGCTTGACCAGAACGACTTCAAGGCTGCTGCGCTTGACCGGAGTCACCTTGCGGGTAAACAGACGCGGCTTTTCATTCTCATCTCCGGCATCCTCAGACGCAGAAGACCGCTTCGGAAGAAATCCGCCGATTCCTCTTCTGGGCTGATCGTCAAACTCCTCCTCATCATCGAGGAATTCGTCATCATCCGCATCACTTACACGCATACTGTCCATAATTCTTCCAATGAATCCCATGTGATTATTCTCCAATCTGTCTCATTCCGAAAATGCCGGTGCCTACGCGGACCATCGTAGCCCCCTCTTCGATCGCTACACGATAGTCTCCTGTCATGCCCATAGAAAGAACATTCATAGTGACATTATCAGCGTTTTTCAATTTTATGTCAATGGATAATTCCCGTAAACGGCGAAAAACGGCACGGTTCTGCTCCGCATCGTCCACCATCGGCGCGACGGTCATCAGCCCGCGGATCTTGAGATTCCGGTACTGGCGGAGCCGCTCGAGAAGCGGCAGCAGTTCCTCCGGGAGGAATCCGAACTTGCTTTCCTCTCCCGCCACATTGACCTCCAGAAGACCGTCGACCTGGATGCCCTTTTTCCGGGCTTCAAAGTCGATGGTATCGGAAAGCTTGATGGAGTCGATGGAGTGGATCAGGACTGTCTTGTCGATCACGGACTTCACCTTGTTGGTCTGGAGATGGCCGATCAGATGCCAGCGGATGTCCTCCGGAAGCTGGGGCTCCTTTCCCAGCATTTCTTTAACTTTGTTTTCCCCGAAATCCCGGACGCCGAGATCATAGGCTACCCTGATCCGCTCCGCCGGATTCGTCTTGCTGACCGCGATCAGCGTGACCTCGCTCCGGTCCCGCCCCGCAGCGGCGCAGGCTTCGCGGATATTGGCTTCCACAAGTTCCAGATTTTCTTTCATCATTGCTCTTTCCTCCGGCGCAGGAAGGTTTTCCGGGACTGCCGTCACTGATAGACCTGCGCGCCTTCCTTTCCTGTGCTTCCGTCGAGAAGAATATGGTCGTAGACGCTGAGACCGTACCGGGTCCCTTTCCGCACCGTCACATACTCCTCGTTGTCTTCGATAATGCTGATCTGCTTGAAGACCGCATACCCCTTGTTGATATTGTATACGCCTTCCAGGGACGCTGTAGGCCCCACGGTAAAGCGTTCCTCGCTTCCCGGCATGATCAGGACGTCGCCGGCTTTCAGGACAGCGTCCTCGGCAGCGTCCACATAGAGCATGTCATCCGTCTCATAGAAGATCTCCGGGTTGACGACCTCCATGGTCAGCTCTCCGTTCGTGTAGATCTCACGGTAGAAACCTTCCTCCACCGAATCTCCGCCCTTAGCCTGGTATGACTTCGGGATCGTGTAGAAGGTCTTTGTGGTGATGGCGGAGCGTGGGATCTTAAGTCCTTCCTCCCGGTCCGTCTCGATGCGGAAGCGGAGAAAGCGCTGATCCGCGAAGCGGACCATAAACTGATGGAAGGTCAGTACGCCGAGACCGGAGCCGTCGGCCCCCGTCGTGATGTGGAAGTCTCCCGGGATCGTCAGATCATAGTTGTCGAAGCTTACCCGCAGACTGCTCCGGTCCCCGTATTCGGCGGTCTCCTTCTCCGTCAGCGGGAAGACCAGCTGCCAGTTCTCCGAAGAGATCACCTTATAAACAGGGGTGCCTGCCTCCGCCATCTCTCCGGCGCTGAGACTGTTGGCCTTATAGCTGCTGTCGTCGAAATCCGGCGCGGATAACTGCTCCGGCGTCAAGCCTTCATAGCCGTCGATAAAGAAAGAGATCACGCCGGTCTCCGGAGAGCGGACCTGGGTGAAGCTGATCCCCTGCTGTCCCAGGGACTGATCCAGATTGTCCAGGATATGAAGGCTCGCGTACTCGGCCAGTTCCGACTGGATCGCGTCGCGGCTGTCGTAGACCCGGGCGAAATCCTTCCCGCTGTACGACGCGGAGAATCCGGTCAGGCTGTTTTTCAGATCCTTCAGATTCTGGTCCGAAAGCGTGTCGCTGTTGGCAGAGTTTTCTTCCAGATAATCCCGGAGATTACCGGTCTCGTCCAGGGAAAAGATCCTCGTTCCGACAGCGGAACGCTTTCCGTCCCGGATGTAGTAATTAATATATCCCGTCGTGGGAGCCGTGTAAACGTTTTCCGAGCGCAGGACAATGCCCAGATGTCCGGTGTCATTGACCATCTCTCCCGCCTCGACCTCGTAATACCGGATCACCGGCCGCTTCATGTAGGAGGTCGCGGAGAACAGAAGGTAAATGAACAGGATAAGAAAACAGATCAGGCCGATATTGACCCTGAGCGGTCTCCGGTAGGGAATGATTTTCCGGTTCCTGTCAGCCACTTAAATTCCTCCGATGAACAGGGTACAGATAAAACGGACAGCCCGGAAGCTGTCCGTTTTGTTCAGGCATATCTGTATTTACAGGTTGATGAAGACATCCTTCTTCGCGTTCTCCGGCAGCTCGGTAATATCCTTGGAAATGCTGAGAACGAATTCGATATTATATTTATCGCCGATCTTCTCCAGCGCATCGATGACAGGGGTCATATCCTGGCCTTCCAGGCAGGAAAGCTTCAGGAAGCTGTCAAGGAACATCACTTCCACGTCGTGATCCTGGGAAATAATTCCGGAAATGAAGCCGAGGAAGCCGTCGCTCGTCATAATATTATATTCACTGACATTGATCAGGCGGATCTTATTGCTCAGTTCATACATGTGCTTGGAACTTTTATCCAGGTATACAACGGAGCCTGTCGCATCCTTAATTCTGGCATTTGCCATATCAAGAAGACGTCTGGTTTTTCCCTTTCCCTTGATACCTGCAATAATCTGAACCATCGTCATGTACCTCCTTGTCGAATTTACTTAAAAACCATTATACGGTAGCAGGCTGAAAAGTTCAATGCTGTTCTATGGTTTTTTCCAGTACCGCGGCTGCGTCGGTGTAAAGGATATCGCGCTTCGGGGACTTCAGTGTAACAGAGTAGAACAGCTCTCCGGCCGGGTTTTCCGAGACCAGGGCGAGACAGTTCCCCGCCGCCAGCGTGGTCCCGGTCTTTCCGGCAGCGATCTTCACGCCCTCAGGTAGGGGCGCGCGGCCGATCAGGAAATAGTTCGTGTTCTTCCATTTCTGGGTCTTCGGCTGTCCGGCGATGTCCGTGTAGTCCGCCTGGTATTCCACGCATCCGGCGATCTCCCGGAACCTGGGATCCTTCATTGCCTCGCGGAGGATCAGATAGATGTCATAGGCTGTGGTGTAGTGCTGCGGATCCGTCAGTCCGTGGGTGTTCGTGAAATGAGTCCCGGCACAGCCTATCTCGGCCGCCCTCCGGTTCATCATTTCCACGAAACCGGTCTCGCCCCCGCCGATATGGAGGGCGATCATGTTCGCCGCGTCGGCTCCGGACCGGAGCATCAGGCCGTACACCACCTGTTCCGCTGTAAGGCTGTCCCCTTCCTTGATACCGGCCATGCTGGCATCCTTGTCAGAGACGTAGATTTCCTGCCCTGCAGTCCAGTTCTCCGTGAAATCCGCGTTTTCCAGCGCCAGGAGGCAGGTCATGACCTTTGTGATGCTCGCCGGATTCATACGCTCCAGCGCGTGCTTGGCATAGACTGCCTCGGCAGCGCCTTCCCTGCACAGGATCACACTGTGGGCCTGGACGGAAGGATCGTCGTCCTCCGTGTGTGTGATGACGGAAAGATCCGCGCCGAAGGTCTTCAGGGAGGCTGCCGGTGCCTGGTCACGCAGGAGCTGCTCCGCAGAGGTGGAAAGGAGATACCGGTTCTTCAGAAGAAGTCCGGAATGCATCACAAAAAAGATCCCGGCAAGGACTGCGGCGAGCAGGACAGCCGGGATCAGGAACTTCAGGAATCCGCCGCCGCGTTTTCTTCTGCTCTGCCTTCCGCAGTCCCGGACAGAGCTGTACTCAGTGTCTGTAATAATTTCTGAATTCAAAATCGCCACGCTCCATAGATTTGATCAGCAGTTCAGCGGTCGCAAGATTGGTCGCGACCGGGATGTTGTGGATATCGCAAAGCTTCATGACGTTGCTGATATCAGGCTCGTGCGGCTTCGGCCGGAGCGGATCGCGCAGAAAGATCACGAGATCCATGTCATTGGCCTCGATCTGCGCTCCCATCTGCTGTTCTCCGCCGAGATGACCGGCAAGATATTTGTGAATATTGAGGTTCGTCACCTCCTCCACCAGCCGTCCGGTGGTCCCTGTCGCAAACAGATTATGCCTGGCCAGGATCCCGCGGTAGGCGATGCAGAAATTCTGCATCAGTTTTTTCTTCTCGTCATGAGCGATCAGCCCGATATTCATAGCTTTGTTATCCTCGTTCTTTCCTTTGCCTTTGACTCATCTCAGGAACGATCCTGTCGTCCCGGACTTCAGGGTCTGTCCTCTGAAGTCCGACGTTCAGGACCATTCCGACGCCGCAGTAAAAGCTCAGCAGCGAGCTGACGCCGTAGCTGATGAACGGAAGCGTCAGTCCCGTGTTCGGAAAGATCCCGGTGGCGACGGCGATATTGCTGAAGCCCTGGAACGCGATCAGCATCCCGAGGCCTGTACATATCAGCCTTCCCGCCAGATCCTTTGCTTTCCCCGCAAGATAAAAACACTCATAAACCACGGCCGCGTACAGTGCGATCACAATAATGCAGCCGATAAAACCAAGTTCCTCCCCGATCACCGCGAAGATGAAATCCGTCTGTTCCTCAGACAGGAAATTTCCGTTCTTCACGGATGCCAGCGTATTGTTGTTCAGCCCTTTCCCGAAGAGCTGTCCCGATCCGATGGCCATGATCGAATTGTTCTGCTGGAGATTCGCGTCCGTGTACCCGGAACCGCGGTCGATCCACGCCAGAATGCGGCGCGCCTGGTAGTCCTGCAGAAACGGGATCATATTGTGCCGCAGAAGCACAAAGAATCCTGCCGCGAAAGGAATTACCACCGCCACGGCAGCTCCGATCCATTTATAGCTGATCTCCGCCACATAGAGGAGGCTCAGGATGCAGACCGTCACGACAATGGTGGTCGAGAGATCCGGCTCTGACAGGATCAGGAAAACCGGAATCGCTGCAAGTCCCGCGAACACCGCGAGGAACTGGGGCCTGTTGATGTTCTCCCGGTTCCTGTCCAGGAACCAGGCAAAAAAGACGACGATCCCGATCTTCGCGAACTCCGACGGCTGCAGCTGCCCGATTCCGGGCACAACGATCCAGCGCCTTGCGCCGCCGACGATGCGCCCGTAAACATTGACCAGCAGAAGCATGCCGCAGCACGCTGCAAACACCGGAACTGCATGCCTCAGGATGAGCTGATACGGAATCAGGCACAGGATCAGCATGGCGACCGCCCCGATGGCTGCGCCGGTGAGCTGCCTTCCGACGACTGCCATGTCCGAATTCGTGGCGCTGTGGATCACAAGGATGCCGATGGCATTCAGCACCGCCACGGAAAACAGCAGGCGGAAGGGGAAAGATTTAAAATGATACGGCAGGATCATAGCCTCTCCTAGCTTAGATATTACAGTAAGAATGAACAAATTGCCAGTATGTATCTGTTTTTATGCATGCATTTTCATGAATATTCACAGAAAATTTATGCATATATCCCGAAATTAATTCTCGGAATCATTCCTGAATGACCAAAGTCAGTCTGCGATGGTGACCGTACTTGCGTTCTGGGCTCCGGTGTTCAGGATATAGTCCAATGTCGTATATCCGAAGTACAGACGGTACACGTCCTTGGACACGGAAGCCGCGTTGGTCGAGGTATATCCGTAGGGGATATTGACCGTGACCGCGATCTGCGGATTCTCATAAGGTCCGAAGGAAATGAAGAAAGCGTGGTTCGCTCTGGAGCGGGATTCCTGCGCCGTACCGGTCTTCCCCGCGATCGGTACCTCCAGATCCGTGAACAGACGGCGTGCGGATCCCAGCTGGATCACTTCTCTCATGCCCCGCTGCACCGCGTTCCAGGTGCTTTCGTCAATGTCCACTGTACCGATGATCTCCGGCTCGTAGGTGCGGATCGGTCCTCCCTGCCAGTCTGTCACGCGGTCCAGGACGGAAAGATCGAAGACAGTGCCCCGGTTCGCGACCGCAGTCACGTATCTGGAAAGCTGTACGTTTGCGTACGAGTGGGTGCCCTGTCCGATGGCGGACTGCTCCGGACTCGTGTCTGTCATCATCGGCTCGTTCTCGATGATCTCGACTCCTGACTTCCGGTCCAGGCCGAACATGGCGGCATACTTCCGGATCCGCTCGATGCCGAGGTTCGGCGCATACTCTCCCGCGGGATCCAGGGCGAGCCGGTGTCCCACGTCGGCGAAGAAGAAGTTGCAGGAATTCCGGATGCCGACGATGACATTCTCCGGGCCGTGGCTTCCGGGATAGATCCAGCACCGCATGGCCGGCTTGATGATATCGTAGATACCGGTACAGGTGATGGTGTCGTAAAGCCCCAGCACCTGCTCCTCCAGCCCGGCCACCGCCGTGATGGGCTTGAAGGTGGAACCCGGCGCCTTTCTGGCCTGGGTCGCGTTGTTGTAAAGCGGCAGGGACTGGTCATTCACCAGACGGTTGTAGTAGGCCACGTCCATGGTGTTGGTCAGACGATTGTTGTCGTAGCCCGGATAAGAGACCAGCGCCCGGACCTTCCCCGTGTGGATGTCGGTCACGACGCATCCCGCAGTGCAGGGATCCAGCGCAAGCTGCGCCGGTGTAAGCTTCATTTCCGAGACCTGTCGCACAAAGAACTCGTACGCATAATCCGCGCCGTTCTCCCTGAGAAGATACTCCTCCCTCTCATCGTGCTCCAGGACCCCCTGGTCATACAGCGCCAGGCAAAGCTCCTTTCCGCCGACAATGTTGCTGCGGATGATGTACCGGCAGATCAGCTTCTCGAATTCATTGTCCGTGAACAGCTCCTCCAGGGCGTGATCGATCAGGGCTTCATAGATCTCCGAAGCACCGGAGTACTTACTCGGGGCGTTGAGTCCGGTGGTATCCACCCAGTTTTCCGAGATTCCGTAGTACAGGAACTCCCGGAGACTGATGGAATCCGCCTTCCAGCGCTCATAATACTCCGAAGTGGTGTCGATCCGGTCGCGGTGGATCACGCCGGAAGCGTCGGAGGACAGCATGGTGTAAAGATAGTACATGAAGGCCTGCTGGTCGTCCGGAAGCTCAGACATGTTCCGCGGCTCCGGAGAAAGAAGCTCCGCCCGCATCTCCGCGACGGAGCTTTCCCGGTATGCGGCGATCTTCCGCGAGATCCCCCGCTCCACTTCGCTGGCTTCCCTGGAACGCATATGGCTCAGGGAAAGTACATTGTTCCCGATGAGCTGATAGTAGGCATCCTTGATGGGGATCCGTCGCTCTGTCGAGTCAGTCCGGTCCGTGTTCGGCTCATCCACGTTCACAAGCTTTGCCGCCAGCACACCTGCCAGATGCTGCTCCAGCAGGTGGTAAATGCCGACCTGGAGATCCCGGTCGATGGAAAGCCAGACATCATTGCCCGCCACCGGCTCCGTCTCGCTCTTGATCTCCATAATGTGGCCGACGTTGTCGACGTACATGGTCCGGGAACCCTTTTTTCCGTGGAGATCCGACTCCATGTATTCTTCGATGCCGGTCCTTCCGACAGTGTCTGTCAGTGAATAGTCGCTGCTGATCTCCTGCAGCTTCGGGAGCTGGTCCTCCTGGACGCGGCCCACGTAGCCGATGATCGGTGAGAACGGTATGCTGTCGTTGTAGACTCGCTCCGTGGTCTGCATGCACTCCACGCCGAGAAGATCCGCCTGGTTCTCAAGAATATCCGCGCGGGTCTCCTCGTCCACATTGGTGACGACGGTGGTGCTCTCGTACCGCTGGAACGCCGTGAGGCCCATCGTGTAGCGGATGTTCACCAGTTCCAGCTTCTCCAGGTCCGTGAGGATCTCCGGCTTCTGATCCTTGTCCTTCAGCTTGTCCAGGCCGTAATACCTGACCCGGGCATTGATCAGGTCTTCCGCGGAGATCACGGAAGGATATCTGCCGGTACTGCCGGTCAGCTCTTCCACCCGGCGAAGGCCGTAGAGGTCTCTCAGGAAACGCTTTCTGGCCTCTTCGCTGCTGCTGGTAAACACAAAGGTCCCGTTGTCGTCCAGACCGATCTCCAGCCGCCCGGTCACGGTGATGTTCCTGCGGTTCAGGAGCCGCACCAGCCGGAGCAGCATCTCATTCCGCTCCCGCACGGTCCGGTATGCGCCGGTATCGGTCACCGTCACGTCATAGGAAAGCCGGTTGTAGGCCAGCAGCTTTCCGTTGCAGTCGAAAATATTCCCGCGGGTCGCCGGCGTAGTGACCGTCTTCTCCGTCATCTGGATATAGTCGTTCAGATAGGATTCTCCGTGGATGATCTGGAGATCGTAGAGACGCATGACCATAACGGCGATCAGGACGGCGTATACGGAGCCCAGAATAAAGAGCCGGGAAGCTCTCAGTCTGCTGCCCAGCTCTTTCAGAAGCTCTCTGAAGTTGTAAAGGAAATCCTTCAGCAAATGTCAGTCCCTCAGTTCACAGCCTGCTTCCGGTCAAGGATCTCAAGCTTCCGGTTGTACCAGAGGAAGAACCGGTAGATGAGAAGCGTGAAAAGCAGCGAAATAATGATCTCGGGCACGATGATATGCAGAAAATAGTAGCCGAACTGCATTTTTGCCCGGATAAAGAAACGGAAAAAGTAGATATACAGGTTATACAGGAATTCGTTGATCGTACAGAGGAACAGAGGAAGCGTGATGTAATTCTCGTAATAGTACTTCGAAAGGCATCCGTTCATCCATCCGATCCAGATAAAAAACAGGGAAAAGAACCCGAAAGCGCCGGCCGAATAGAACAGGTCCATCAGAAGTCCCGCAGCCAGACCGTAGAAGATCCCGCTCCGGGATCCGTAGATAAAGCTGTAGGAAAAGGTCAGGATCAGGATCAGGTTCGGCGCCGCGGAAAGAAACGGGATAAAGGGGAAGATGCAGTTCTGAACCGCAAACATGATCATCAGGAAGGCAAGGTTCGCGATGGTCCTTCTCATACGCCCGGCCCCCGTTCTTCCTGTGCAGAGTCCGCCGCAGAGCCCGGGAACCCTTCCACGATCACGACGGAATCGGTGCTCTCCTCCGTCGGGGCGGCAGCCGCGGTCTCAGCCGCGGTCTCAGCCGTGGTCTCAGCCGTGGTCTCCGGGGCAGCGGGTCCTGCTTCTTCCGTCTGCGCTTCCGTCTCCGTCATGCCTTCACCGGAAGTTTCACCGCTGTTCACAGTCTCCGTTCCGGACGATGCCGACGGCTCTTCCGCAGTACCCTCCGCAGTCTTATCCGTGACCACGTCCGGGACAGCGCCGGCGGCGGCAGCCTCGGCCGCTTCCCTTTCCGTCCGCTCCCGGAATTCGGATTTCAGTTCCGTCACGACCAGCACTTCCTGCAGCGTGCCGAAATCCGCCGCGGGAACCAGAGTACCGCTGCGGGTCAGTCTCGAAGCGTCCGTGCGCAGATCCTTCGCGTACCCGATCAGGATGCCGGGAAGGAACTTCGCGCTGACGGTGGAGGTCACGATCTTGTCGCCGTCCTTGATGTCCGCGGTGTCCGTGATATCGCTGATCCGGAGAAGCCCCTCGCTGTAGAGCTTCAGGTCTCCGGACACGATGCAGGTGTCCCCGGACTGCATGGCCATGGCGCTGACGCGGCTCACGTCGTCGATGATGGATCGCACCGTCGCGTAGTTCGCGCCCACGTCCGTCACGATCCCGATCAGACCGCCGCCGGCCAGGACGTTCATGTCCGGGCGGATGCCGTCCGCGCTTCCCTTGTCGATGCGGAAGATGTGGAACCACCCTCCGGTGTCCTTCGCGATGACCCGGGCGCCGACCATATGGTACTGGCCGTAATTCTGGTCAAGCTCATAAAGCCTGCGAAGGCGGGTCAGCTCGAAGCTGTCTGCCTGCAGGCGCGTGTTCTCCATGACAAGCTCGTCGATCTGTTCCTGAAGCCGGCGGTTGTCGTCCAGCGCCGACTGGAGCTTCTCCCTGTCACGGAGGTTATTGTAGAGCGATTTTCCGACCCGGTTTACGCCGGACTGAACCGGCATAAGAAAGTAGCCGACCGCAGTCCGGAGCGGCGAAAGCCATTCGTCGCGCACCGTCGTGACGCCGATCATGATAATGCAGAGAACGCTCAGCACTGCAAGGATCAGCCGGTTGTTCGATAATTTCACAGTTTACCCCACTCCTTGAAGCTGTAGTAGGTGTTGTCTCCTATTATGATGTGGTCCGAGAGGGTGATGCCGACCAGCTCTCCTGCCTCGGCCACCTTCTCTGTTACCACGGTGTCTTCCTCGCTCGGGGACGGATCCCCGCTCGGGTGGTTGTGGATCAGGATCAGATTGACAGCCCGGTGCCTCAGGGCCTCGATCATGATCTCCCTGACGGAGACCAGGGATGCGTTCACGGTCCCTCGGGTGATGACCCTGTCCCGGATCAGTCCCATACGGGTATCCAGAAACACCGCCCGGAGCTCTTCCTGCTCCAGATGCCGGAGGTCCTGCATATAGTACCGTGCGCACTCTCCCGGATCCGAAAATTTTCCGATCCGTCTCTCCGCGTCCCTCCGCCAGATCCGCCGGGCAAGCTCCCCGATGGCCAGCAGCTGGACCGCCTTTACGCCGCCGATCCCGCTGCAGGACAGGTATTCCTCATAGCTGTAATGCAGCAGACCGGAAAGGCCTTCCCCGCGCCCGCCGAGGTCAAGGACCTCTGAAGACAGCGTAAGGACGTCCGCTGAGGGCGTTCCGGTCCTTAAGAGGACCGCCAGCAGCTCCGAGTCTGAGAGGACAGAGATGCCGTTTCTCACCGCTTTTTCATACGGACGTTCATTTTCGGGTATCGATTTCAGTCTGTTCATGTATGATCTCCTTTCGGGCTCTCCAGGTACATGCCGGCCGGAAATCACACAGAATTTCAGCTCCCGGATTCGGGATGCTGAACAATACTATATTTTAACCCTTTATGATCGATGCATCAATCAGTTTCTGAACCGACATGAGCACGCCGGCCTTCGCGCTGCTGAAGGTCAGGCCGCCCTGGAAGAAGGCGGTGTACGGCGGGCGCATGGGTCCGTCGGCGGAAAGCTCGATGGAAGCGCCGGACACAAAGGCGCCGGCTGCCATGATGACCGGATCGTCGTAGCCCGGCATATCCCAGGGCTCCGGCGTCACAAAGCTGTCCACAGGAGCTGCCGCCTGGATCCCGAGGCAGAAAGCGGAAAGTGCCTCCGGCGTCATGAGATCCACAGACTGAATGATGTCGTGGCGGGTCTCCTCTGCCCGCGGCACCACATGGAAGCCCAGATCCTGGTATATCTGCGCTGCGAAGACCGCGGCCTTCTCCGCGGAAGCCGTGACTGCGGGCGCCAGGAACAGCCCCTGCAGGAGCTGACGGGTGACGCCGAGGGAGGCGCCGAGCTCCTTTCCGAGGCCGGGAGCTGTCAGCCGGTAAGCCGCGTTGGCGACGCACTCCTCCGTCCCGGCAATGTAGCCGCCGATGGGGGCGAGGCCGCCGCCCGGATTCTTGATAAGAGAACCGACGATCATGTCCGCCCCCACGTCCGTGGGCTCCGTGATCTCTACGAACTCTCCGTAGCAGTTGTCCACCATGCAGATCACATCGGGCCGGATATCCTTAATGAAGGCGATCAGCTCTCCGATCTCAGCGACAGACAGGGTGTGCCGCGCGGAATAACCCTTGGAACGCTGGATCTCCACCAGGCGGGTGCGGGAATTCAGGGCTTCCCGGATCCCGTCAAAGTCAAAGCTTCCGTCCGGAAGCAGGTCGACCTGCCGGTAAGTGACGCCGTACTCCGCCAGGGATCCCCGCTGGGGCCGGATCCCGATCACCTCGTCCAAAGTGTCGTAGGGCTTTCCCACCGGAGACAGGATCTCATCCCCCGGCCTCAGATTTCCGGACAGGGCGATGGACAGGGCGTGGGTGCCGCTGACCAGCTGGGCCCGCACCAGAGCGTCCTCCGTGCCGAAAACATGGGCATAAAGCTCCTCCAGGCCGTCGCGGCCCAGATCGTTGTAGCCGTATCCGGTGCTGGGGGCAAACCAGGCCTCTCCGACCCTGCACTCCCGGAAGGCGTTCAGGACCTTGATCTGGTTGTACTCCGCGATGCGGTCGATCTCGGCGAAATGCGCAGCACAGGCTTTCTCCGCCTTTTCACCGAGGCGGATGGCCTCCGCAGAGATCCCGATCTTCCGGTACATTTCTTCCATTGCGCTCATGAAATTCATTTCTTATCTTCTTTCCCGTCTCCGGAAGCAGACGGCGTTCCTTCTGCCGCACTGCCCGGCGCCGCGTCCGCTTTTGCGTCCGCGATCAGCCGGAGACTTTCTTCTGTCATTTTTTCGAGGATCTTCTTTCTGCTTCCGCCGAAATCCTCCAGGCGGATCCAGACTGCGTCCGGCTCCCTGCGGAACCAGGTGAGCTGCCGTTTCGCGAAATGTCTGGTCTCTTTTTTGATCCGTTCCACCGCCTCATCCAGAGTACAGATCCCCTCCAGATAATCGAACATCTGCCGGTATCCCAGGCCCTGCATGGAGACCATGTCCGAGGTGACGCCCCGGTCCCGGAGCGCTTTCACTTCTTCCTTCAGGCCGTCCTGCATCATCAGGTCCACCCGGTAGTCGATCCGTGCATAGAGAGACGGCCGGTCCATGGTCATCACGTAGAACAGGAAGCGGTAGGGAGACCTGCGCTCCCGCTGTTCCCTGTTGTGGTCTGAGATCCTTCTCCCGGTCAGCCGGTAGAACTCCAGGGCGCGGATCACCCGCTTTTTATTATTGGCGTGGATCATCTCCGCGGATTCCGGATCCACGCGCTTAAGCTCCGCGTGCATCTCCTCCGGCCCGCGGGCCTCCATCTCCTCCTCCAGCTGACGGCGCATCTCATCAGAGCCTTCCTCCGGATCGAACTCGATGTCATAAAGGATCGACTGAATGTAAAAGCCGGTGCCGCCCACCAGGACCGGCACATGCCCCCGGGCAACGATCTCATCGATAGCGCCCCGTACGCGGTTCCGGAATTCCATCACATTGAAGGCCTCGGACGGATCCAGAATGTCGATCAGGTGATGCGGTACACCCTGCATCTCTTCCTTCGTGACCTTTGCCGTGCCGATATCCATCCCGCGGTAGACCTGCATGGAGTCGGCGCTGATGATCTCACCGCCGATCCGCTTCGCAAGCTCCACCGAGATGGCTGTTTTCCCCACCGCCGTCGGCCCGGCGATGATGACCAGAGGCGTACTCACAGCACCCTCCGGAAACGGCGGTCCAGCTCGCTTCTGGTAAGGCGGATGATGGTGGGACGCCCGTGGGGGCAGTTGTAAGGATCTTCCAGGGCGAACAGCTCGTCCAGAAGCTTTTCCGCCTCGCCCGCGCTGAGGGAGGTATTTCCCTTGACTGCCGCTTTGCAGGACATGGAAGCCGTCTTCTCGATGATCAGTGTCGGGACGGCACTGCCTCCCTCCTCGGAAAGACTTCCGATCATCTCCTTCAGAAGCTCTCCCTTCATGACCGAGGGAAGGAGGTCCGGCACTGCCCTGACTGCGTATTCATGTCCGCCGAAATGTTCGATCTCGTATCCCAGGGAAGAAAAGCTCTCCATATGGCGCTCCAGCAGAGCCGCCTCCCGGTCGGAAAGGGTCAGCATGGCCGGCGGAAGAAGCTGCTGGCTCACCACCGACTGCTCCTTCCAGGCCTTCATGAAGCGTTCGTAATTCACCTTCTCGTGGGCGGCATGCTGGTCGATGATGTACATCGCGTCGTTCCACTCCGCGATCCAGTAGGTGCCGAAGACCTCGCCCGCCAGACGGACCTCAGCCCTGTGCGCTGGATCCAGGAAGGAATACTGTCCGGTGCGGTCGATGCCGGCTGCTGCCTGTGTTTCTGCCTGCTTTTCTTCGTTCTTCCGGGGTTTCTCGGGAAGCACAGTCCGTCCGGTCTGACTTCCGGTCTCCGCCGCAGACTTGTACTCCTCCGGCGTGCTCCAGGCAATCTCCCGGTTCTCCGGGGACCTCCCGGACCTCTCTCCGGAATCCCCTGCCGTCTCCCGGATAATACTGCCCGCGGTGCGCTTCTCTTCCAGGGCGGCGCGCTTTGTCTCAAAGGGCTCCGCAGGCCGCGGCTGCCGTCCCGCCGGCTTCTGCGCAGTTTTTCCCGCAGGGGCAAGAGACACGTCCCGGATCAGTTCCTTTCCCTTCAGGGCGCGCTCCACCGCCATCTTCAGGAAGTCATAAACTGCCTGGCTGTCGGAAAAACGGATCTCCCGTTTGGTGGGATGGACGTTCACATCCACCGCCGCCGGGTCAATGTCGATCAGCAGGACGCAGAAGGGGAAGCTGTGCTGCATCATCAGGTTTCCGTAGCCGTCCTCAATGGCTTTCGCGATGATCCCGCTCTTGATGTACCGCCCGTTCACACAGTAGTGTTCCAGGGCGCGGCTTCCGCGGCTCACCTCCGGCTTTCCGAGGAATCCCCGGACGCGGTATCCGCCCTGGGACGTGTCGATCTCGATCAGCGCATTCGCGATCTCCCGGCCGTAAAGCTGGTAGATGACCTCCTTCAGGCGTCCGCTGCCGTTGGTGTGGAAGCGGCTCTGGCCGTTCACGATAAAACGGATGGACACCTCGGGATGGGACAGGGCCAGCTGTTCCGCCAGCTCCGCCACATGGGCCGCCTCCGTCGCCGGGGACTTCAGAAACTTCCGCCGCACGGGAGTGTGGAAAAAGATGTCCCGGGCGATAACGGTGGTGCCTTCCGGCGCGCCGACTTCCTCAAAGGCTTTCTCCACGCCGCCATCCACCACATAGCGGGTCCCGGTCAGCGCAGCCCGGGTCTTCGTGATGATCTCGGTCCTGCAGACCGCGGCGATGCTGGAAAGCGCCTCTCCCCGGAATCCGAGGCTCCGGATCTCCTTCAGGTCCTCCGCCGTGCTGATCTTGCTGGTGGCATGTCGGAGAAAGGCGTTCCGCACGTCCTCCTTCGGGATCCCGCATCCGTTGTCGGTGACACGGATCAGCGCCTGGCCGCCGTCCCGGATCTCGATGGTGACCGCCGACGCGTCCGCGTCGATGGCGTTCTCCGTGAGCTCCTTCACGATGGAGGCCGGCCGCTCGACGACCTCGCCCGCGGCGATCTTGTTGATGGTATCGTTGTCTAAAATATTGATTCCCATAAGTACCTCAGCCCTGGTTCTTTGCAGTCTCCTGCAGCCGGTAAAGGGTGTTCAGCGCCTCGATGGGCGTCATCCTGGAAAGGTCCGCGGTAAGGATCTCCTGACGGATGGGGTCAGTCTTCTGCGGTGCCGGTGCCGCAGGGGCATCGAAGAGGGACATCTGGACGCCCTCGTCCCGGAACGACCCCTTCTTTCCGCGGCGGCCCTTCATGCTTTCCCCGGCGATCTCCGCCGCCCGCGCAGCAATATCCGCGCCGGAAAGCTCCTCCGCCAGTTCCTTCGCCCGGTCTATGACCGGCTGGGGAACGCCGGCGAGCCGCGCCACCTGGATGCCGTAGCTCCGGTCCGCACCGCCCTTCACGATCTTCCGCAGGAAGACAATGTCCTCGCCCTGCTCCTTGACCGCGATACAGTAGTTGGTGACGCCGGGGACGGTTCCCTCCAGCTCCGTGAGTTCATGGTAATGTGTCGCGAAAAGGGTCTTCGCGCCGAGAATTCTCGTGTTCGCAATGTGCTCCACCACTGCCCAGGCAATGGAAAGCCCGTCGAAGGTTGAGGTGCCGCGGCCTATCTCATCCAGGATGACAAGGCTGTTCTTCGTGGCGTTGCGGAGGATGTTCGCCACCTCTGTCATCTCCACCATGAAGGTGCTCTGGCCGCTGGCCAGGTCGTCCGATGCCCCGACGCGGGTGAAGATCCGGTCGCAGATCCCGATGTCCGCCTCTGCAGCCGGTACGAAGGAACCCATCTGCGCCATCAGGACGATAAGCGCCGTCTGCCGCATGTAGGTGGATTTTCCGGCCATGTTGGGGCCGGTGATGATGGAGATCCGGTTCTCTTTCCCGTCCAGCAGGGTATCGTTCGCTACGAAGCGCCCGCTGTCCATCATCCGCTCCACCACAGGATGACGGCCGTCCCGGATCCGGATGACGCCGTTTGTGTTGATCTCCGGGCGCACGTAGTCGTAGCGCTGGGCTGCGTCCGCCAGGGACGCCAGGGCGTCGGTCTCCGCCACAGCCCGCGCCGTCTCCTGGATCCGCTGCACCTCCGCCGCGGCCTTCTGCCGGATCTCGGTGAAAAGATCGTATTCCAGCGTCAGCAGCTTGTCCTCGGCGCCCAGGATGGTCTCCTCCATCTTCTGGAGCTCCGGGCTCGTGTAGCGCTCCGCGTTCGTCAGGGTCTGCTTGCGGATAAAATAGTCCGGCGCCATGCTGACGAAGGATTTCGTGACTTCAAAGTAATATCCGAAGACCTTGTTGTACTTGATCCGGAGATTCTTGATCCCGGTCTTCTCCCGCTCCCGCGCCTCCAGGTCGGCGAGCCAGGACTTTCCTTCGGTGCTCGCCTTCCTCAGCGTGTCCACGGTCTCGTTCCATCCTTCGCGGATGATGCCGCCCTCCCGCACAGTGATGGGCGGATCGTCGCTTATGGAGTCCCGGATCAGGGTGCAGACATCCTCCAGCGGATCCAGCCTCGAAACGATGTCCTTCAGCACCGGCGCGTCAAAGCAGCTGAGAAGGCTCCGCACCGGCGGAAGCATTTCGAGGGACGTCCGGAATGCGATCAGGTCCCGGGGATTTGCGGTTCCCGAGCTGATGCGCCCCATCAGCCGCTCCATGTCGTAGATCGGGGACAGATATTCCCGGAGTTCTTCACGGTCTATGAACCGCTCCTTTAACTCCTGTACCGCGTCCTGCCGCGCCGTGATCCGTTCCTTCCGGATCAGGGGCTGCTCCACCCAGCTTCTCAGCAGGCGGGCACCCATGGCGGTCTTCGTGCGGTCCAGGACCCAGAGAAGGGTCCCGTGCTTCTCCTTCTCCCGCATGGTCTCCACCAGCTCCAGGTTCCGCCGGGAGGAGGAATCGATGATGAGGTATTCCCCGCTGCGGTAGGGCTTCAGCTTTGTGATCAGCTCACAGGTGTGCTTCTGTGTCTCATAGAGATACTGCATGGCAGCGCCGGCCGCCAGGGTCCCTTCCGGGAAATCCTTGAGTCCCAGAGCCTCCAGCGTCGCCGCGTGGAAATGCTCCTTCAGGATCCGGGCACAGTTTTCATCCGAAAAATAAAAATCCTCCGGCCAGCTCACCGCCGGACTCCTGCCGCCGCCGAGCTGTGCAGGGTCCGCCCCGCTCATCTCGAATGCGCGGTTCAGGAGAAGCTCCGAAGGACTGTACTGGTTCAGTTCGTCGGCAAGCCGCTTGGCGCTGTCCGCTTCCGTCACAAAGAAATCGCCGGTGCTGATATCCGCCGCACAGATGCCGAATCTGCCCGCGGCATAGACGACGCAGGCCAGGAAATTGTTCCTGCCCTCGTCCAGTGCCTGGGCGTCCGTGATGGTGCCGGGGGTGACGACCTTGATGATCTCCCGCTTGACAAGACCCTTCGCGAGCTTCGGGTCCTCCATCTGCTCCGCGATGGCTACCTTGTAGCCCTTCCGGACCAGACGGCTGATGTAGGTGTCCGCCGCGTGGAAAGGCACGCCGCACATGGGCGCCCGCTCCTCCATGCCGCAGTCCTTGCCGGTCAGGGTGAGCTCCAGCTCCTTCGAGACCAGCTTCGCGTCGTCAAAGAACATCTCATAGAAATCGCCCAGACGGTAAAAAAGAATACAGTCCGGGCATTTCTTTTTCGTCTCCAGATAGTGCACCATCATCGGTGTCATCATCGCCCGCGGTGCGCGAGGCGCCTGCTCCCGCGGTGCGCGTGCGTTCATATTACCCAAATCTGATCCCTCCTGCGTCCCATGTAATAGAATCCACGGGACTCCGTCAGCTCCACGTCAACGATCTGACCCACCAGGGATGCGTCCCCCGGAAAATGGACCATGAGATTGTTGGAGAGTCTGCCGGATACATAGCCTTCCTTCTGTCCGTTCACCTCTTCCACCAGCACCGGAAGGGTCTTCCCCGTATCCCGGTCCGCTGCCTTCGAGGCAAAGCTCTGGACGAGGTCGATGAGCCGCTTCATGCGGTCCGCCACCTCTTCCGGATCCGCCTGGTCCGGGAAATCCGCGGCAGGCGTGCCGGTCCGTTTGGAATATATGAAGGTGAAGGCCGCCTGATAGCCGACCTCCCGCACCACATCCAGGGTGTCCTGAAAGTCCTCCTCTGTCTCGCCGGGGAAACCGACGATGATATCCGTGGTGACGGCGATTTCCGGGATTTTATCCCGGATCCGCCTTACCAGCGCGAGGTAGGATTCCTTGGTGTAATGTCGGTTCATCCGTTCAAGGATCCGGCTGCTCCCGGACTGCAGCGGCAGATGAATGTGCCGGCAGACCTTGGGCTCGGTCCTCATGACCTCGATCAGATCGTCGGACAGGTCCTTAGGATGGGGCGTCATGAAACGGATCCGCTCCAGGCCCCCGATCCGGCAGGTCCGCCGGAGAAGGTCCGCAAAGCTCACCGGGATCTCCAGTGTCTTCCCGTAAGAATTCACGTTCTGGCCGAGGAGCATGACCTCCTTTACGCCGTCCTTTACCAGAGCCCGGATCTCCGCGAGGATGTCCTCCGGTTCCCGGCTCCGCTCCCGTCCCCGGACATAGGGGACGATGCAGTAAGTGCAGAAATTGTTGCATCCGTAGGTGATGTTCACCCCGGACTTGAAGCTCAGCTTCCGCTTCACCGGCATATGGTCGGCGTAGTCGTCCGCCCGCTCCTCCGTGTCGATGACCCGGTGCTTTTCCGCCAGACAGCTGTAGAGAAGCTCCGGGAAGCGCCAAAGGTTGTGGGTCCCGAAGACCAGGTCCACAAAGCGGTAGCTTGTCCGTACCCGGACCACCTCGTCCGCTTCCTGCATCATGCAGCCGCAGATGCCGATCAGCATGTCCGGATGATCATTCTTAAAATGCTTGATCTGTCCCAGATGGCCGTAAAGCTTCTGGTTCGCGTTCTCCCGGACGGTGCAGGTGTTGAAGAGAAGGATGTCCGCCTCTTCGGTCTCCGTCTCCTCCGCGCCGATCTCCGTGAGGACTCCTGCCAGCTTCTCCGAGTCCCGGGCGTTCATCTGGCAGCCCATGGTGGTGATATGGAAAGAAGGAGTCCTTCCTGTCTCCTGCTTTCTCTGTTCAATACAGGTCTTCAGCTCCTCCAGGAAAAGCTGCTGACGCGTTCTTTCATCTTCGCGGACAGCCGGAGGGATACTTGTGCCCGCGGTACGCGTGCGCTCCATTTCACTCATTCTCGCTCCCGTGGATGTAGGCTTCAAAATCGAAATCCGCCACCCGGCTCGCCTCAAACAGCGTGCCGACCTCCTCACCCTTCACGATACGGTCGATGACGGTGAGATCGTCTCCGCTGGCGATGATCATGTCCGCGCCGCTCTTGCATGCGATCTGCGCCGCCTTCAGCTTGGTCTGCATGCCGCCGGTCCCGACGTCCGAGGACGAGGATTCCTTACCCATATGGAGCAGGGACGGGGTGATCTCGGTGACCGTTGAGATGAACTTCGCGTCCGGGTTCCGGTTCGGGTCGTCGGTGTAGAGCCCGTCGATGTCGGACAGAAGGATCAGAAGATCCGCGTTGGTCAGGGAACTGACCAGGGCGGAAAGACGGTCATTGTCGCCGAGACGGATCTCACTGGTGGAGATGGTGTCGTTCTCATTTACCACCGGCACCGTGCCGAGTTTCATAAGCTCGTCAAAGGTATTCCGGGCATTGGTCCGTGCTTCCTCCCGGAGGAAAGTAAACTGGGTCAGCAGGATCTGTGCCGCAGTCATGTTGTACTCCGCGAAGAGGCGCTGGTAGACCATCATCAGCCGCGCCTGGCCGATGGCCGCGAAGGCCTGCTTTTCCGCAAGATTCCTGGCCTTTTCCCTGTAGGCGATGGCCTGTCTTCCGGCCGCGATGGCGCCGGAGGACACCAGGATCACTTCCTTGCCCATGCCTTTCAGGTCTCCGATGTGCCGCACCAGCTGCTCGATCTTGCCGAGGTTGATGGCGCCGGTCTCCGGGTGGGTGATGGTCGATGATCCGACTTTGATCACAATGCGCTTTTTCTCTTTCAGGCGGCTTCTGTTCTCTGAACTCATGATCCGTCTCCTTGTTTTTATGATTCCGATTCGGTCTTGTCTGATTCTGTATCAAAAGGTTTCTGAACTCTTATCCCGGTCTTATGTACTGCACAAAGCCGTCCTTCCCGGGCGTCTTTTCGCACAGACATCTGAATTAAATATTTTACCCTGATTCTGCGGTTTCGTCAAACCTCCGCGGGAAGCGCGTACTTCGCGATGATCTGCTCAGCGACCCGGAGTCCGTCCATGGCTGCGCTGGTGATGCCGCCGGCATAGCCCGCGCCCTCACCGCAGGGATAAAACCCGGCGATCTCCGCTTCGCAGTGTTCGTCTCTCGGAATGCGGACAGGGGACGATGTCCGGCTCTCCACGCCGGCCAGGACCGCATCAGGTCTGTCAAAGCCTTTTATTTTCCTTCCGAACTGCTCCATCCCGTCCTTCACAGCTTCGGAGACCTCCGGTCCCAGGACCTCGTTCAGATCCGCAAAGGAGGTATCTCCCCGGAACTTCGGCTGAACTCCGCCGAAGGCTTCCGATACCTTTCCTTCCCGGAAATCTCCGTAGAGCTGGACCGGGATCTTTCCCTTTCCGGCCCGGAATGCGCGCTCCTCCAGCTTCCGCTGGTACGCGATTCCCGCCAGGGGACCATCGCCGCCGAAATCCTCCGGCGTCACCGTGACGATCAATGCGGAATTCGCGTTTCCGGAAGCCCGGTCATGATAGCTCATGCCGTTCACCGCGGTCATGCCTTCCTCCGAGGAAGCGTTCACCACGTAGCCGCCGGGGCACATACAGAAGGTGTAGACGCCTCTTCCGTCCCTGCTCTTCGCCGTCAGCTTATAGGGGGCGGGAGAAAGGAATTCCGCTTCCTTTTCCCCGTACTGGGACAGGTCGATGAGGTGCTGGGGATGCTGTACCCGGACGCCCACCGCGAAGGCCTTTGCCTCCATTTGCACTCCGTCCGAAAGAAAGTTCCTGAAAGTGTCACGGGCGGAATGTCCGGTGGCCGCAACGAGAACGCTGCAGGGGATCTCCGTCCCGCCGGAAAGACGGACGCCGGCCACCCGGATGCCTTCTGACATCTGTCCGCCTTCCGCCGGCAGGCCCCCTTCCGTGACAAGGTGCTCCACCCTTGTTCGGAAGCGGACCTCGCCGCCCAGACGCTCGATTTCCTTCCTGATCCCGCTGACAATTCCCACCAGCATGTCCGTGCCCACGTGGGGCTTCTGCTGCCACAGGATCTCCGGATCCGCACCGTACTTCACGAAGGTCTGAAGGACCGCCGTGTTCCGTCCGACGGGATCCTTCACCATGGTGTTCAGCTTTCCGTCGCTGAAGGTCCCGGCGCCGCCTTCCCCGAAGGAGACGTTGGACTCCGGATCCAGCGTTCCTTCTTTCCAGAACCGTTCCACCGTCTTCTTCCGTTCCTCAGCAGGTTCGCCCCGTTCCAGAAGGATGGGGCGGTATCCGGCTTCCGCAAGGCTGAGCCCGCAGAACAGGCCGGCAGGCCCGGTGCCGATGATGACAGGACGTTCCTTCAGCGGTGCTGTTCCGGGCGACGGCATTTCATAGCGCTGTACCGGCGCCTTCTCCGCCCGCTTGTCGCGGCACTTCTTCAGCACCTTCTGCTCGTTCCGGACTTCCGCGTCCACCATGTAGGTGAAGAAGATCTCCGGCTTTTTCCGCGCGTCGACGGATCGCCGGACGATGCTGCAGGAAAGAAGCTCCGTCTCAGGGATCCGGAGCAGCGCGCAGACCTTTCTTTTTAAATCTGCCGGTGCGTGGTGCACCGGCAGGGTGATGGGATTGATCCTTATCATAGTTTTTCTCCGGTCAGGGCAGCGTGCTCGCCCCGGAGCTCGCCGTAGAGCGCCCTGAGCGTCCAGGAGACATTGTGCTCCGTCAGCACCGCCTTGATGGGCACCCGGATCTTCCGGGCCTTCATGTCCGCGAGAAAGCTGTCCAGCATGCGGTTCGAAAGTCCGCAGAATACCAGCATCGGCTGTGTCATAGGCGCAGGGGCCGTTTCAGAGGTTTCCGCGGCAGCCTCAGCCGGCGGCAGGATTCCCGCCAGTTCCCCGATGAGCAGGTCTGCCTGCTCCGGGCCCACGGTCCGGCAGCGGATCTTCTTCAGAGCACACAGCACCGGGATCTCCGGAAGCATGTTCTGCTCCGGCCTGTAAAACAGGATGGTTCCGTTCAGTTTCATTCTGACTCCCTGAAAAACTTACTTTCCGAGTTCTTTCCGGATCTCGGCGGCCATTTCTTCCAGCTTCTCCTCCGTCTGGTAGAACTTTCCCGGATCCATGGCAAAGGTGCCGCCGTACTCGAACTCTCCCTCATACTTCGGGACGATGTGGATATGCAGATGATGTCCGGTATCCCCGTACATGCCGAAATTGATCTTCTTCGGCGCGTAGAGCTTGTGCATGATCCGCGCGATCTCTGCCGCGTCGTCGAAGAACTCCTTCCGCTCCTCCGCGGAGATCTCCGCGATATCGTCCGCGTGGTCCTTATAGGCAAGGATCATGCGGCCCGGATGGGACTGCTCCCGGAACAGATACAGGAATCCGCTGGCCATCTCACAGACCGGATAGCCGAACTTCTGATACAGGGCCGGATTCTCTTCTCTCATGCAGTATGCGCAGTTTGTGTCTTTCATCTTATGCCTCCTGAGATTGTATCTTTGTGCTTAGGTTTCTACTTGATCCTGCTGCAGAAATCCAGCCCTCCATACCCGGGGCGCTTTGCGTCCCGGGCTGTCGGCGGCCAGAGGCGCTTCGCGCCTTGGCCGCCTTGGAATCATGATCAGACTGGACAGCAAGCTTTCCATCCTGATCATGATTCCAAGGTGCTGAACAGTTAAACATATTATCGCCGCGGCGCGGTGCTTCCGCAATCGTAAAATTCTTATCTCTCTGCAGCAGAAATTCCCGCCGGATTCAGGTACGCTCAGGTCTTCCGGTCATAGTCGTCATTGGAAGCCTTGATTTTGTGCCAGCTCTCAAGCTCCTTTGTCCACCATGCGCAGGCCGGGTCTTCCCGGCGGTCCGGGAGAACGTAATGCTCCGTGAGATACTCCCCGATCCGCTTCGTCGCCTTGGCGGCGCCCAGGGAATCCAGATGATTGTAGCCCCAGAAATCCGTTTCCGGGTCGATGCCGAGGGCCTCCATCTCCCGGGAGAAATCGTGGAACGCAAAGCCCCGGGACTGAAGATATTCCCCGGTATAGTTCTTCCGCTGCCATCCTTCCCCGTTGCAGTAGACCGGCAGGAACACGAACAGGACCTCACAGTCCAGCTTCTGAACCTCCTCCGCCAGCTCTTCCAGGTACCGCTGCTCCGTCTCCGGAAGCGGCATGCTGCTGCCATCGTCCGCGCCCAGCTCCTCCGGCACGGTCTTTCCGCCGGCGTCATGGCTCAGGTACTGGAATCCCTTTCCGATATCATACTGCGCGTTGTCAAAGTGCTTCCGGTTCGGCGTGTTCGTGTGGTAGCGGGAAATATCCAGATGATAGTAGATCCGCCGCGGAAGGTCGGCATCGACCGCCTCTGAGATCTCATGTATCAGGGCCGCCCGCCCCGGGGAATACTTCATGCTGTCAATGTTGAACTTGATGAAGAGTTCCCGGTTCTCCGGGTGCCAGTCCTCTCCCCGGGCCGCCGGATGATGGCCGCTGACAAAGGGGGCGATGTCGATGACCAGAAGCTTCGGCTTCTGAGTCTTCAGGACCTCCCGTACGCTGTACTTCAGGGAGTTTTCGAACTGCATGTTCGTCGCGTAGATACAGGAGGTGATGCCCTGCTGCTCATAGAGATCCATGGGCATGATCCCGGAGAAGGTGGTGCTGGTGCCGATGAACACGGTGTCGCAGCTGTCCTTTTCCATCCCGTAGAAGGTCATGAGCTTGTCGTAGCCGCGGCACATGTAGGACAGGTGCACGAAGCCCCAGGCCGTCAGGAGGATCGTCAGAAGGATGCAGACGGTCTGCCGGACGGTCTTATTCAGTTTTCCGGCGCTGCCGGTCTTCTTGTCCGCATCCATGGAATGCCTCCGAACATCAGAACTGGAAATAGATGAACTGCTGGGCGTTGTAGGTGTCCCCGTAACAGCCGAACAGAAGGATCGCGAAGAACAGTCCCGCCATCACAAGATACCGCACCGGGAAGGGGCAGGCGAGGACCTGCTCGTCCGGGTGCTTTCCGAGATATTTTGCGAGATCCGTGAGGAACAGGACCAGGACAGCCCCGGCGAGGATCCGAAAATCCTTCATCCCCTGGCCCAGGGTAAAAAAGCTGCCGCCGGTCAGGATCTCCGGATTGAAGGAGGAAAACAGATACCGGATGGTCCGGAAAGCGGGCTGCATGCCGCCTGCACGGAAAAAGATCAGGGAAAACAGGAACAGAAGGAAGGTCCGGATCCGGGCAGGAAACCCCTTTGCAACCCCCTTCTTTGCGGTTTCCTGCGCGACTGCCTCCACCGACTGGAACAGGCCGTTCAGCAGTCCCCAGAACACGAAGCCCAGGGAGGCGCCGTGCCAGAGGCCGCTCACGCCGAAGACGATGAGCAGGTTACGGATCTTTTTCCCGAGGCCTGCTCTCCCGCCGCCCAGCGGAAAATACAGGTAGTCCCGGAACCAGGTGGACAGGGAAATGTGCCAGCGGCTCCAGAGTTCCCGGACAGAAGCCGAGAGAAACGGCGCCTCAAAGTTGCTCATAAGACGGATTCCCAGGATCCGGGCGGAGCCCGCCGCGATCACGGAATAACCGTAGAAATCGCAGTAGATCTGGATCGCGAAAAGGAAGGTCGCGAAGGCCACACCGAAGCCCGGCCAGGAAGCCGGATCATTGTAGACTGCGTCGACAATGGGGGAGACCCGGTCCGCGATGACCATCTTGAGAAAGAGGCCGTAGAGGATCAGGAGCAGCCCTCTTCGCACATTTTCATAAGTCAGGGTATGGCGTTCCGACAGCTGGTGCATCAGGTTTCCGGACCGCTCGATGGGGCCCGCCACCAGCTGTGGGAAAAATGACACGAACAGGGCGTAACGGATAAAGTCATGCTCTGCCGGGATATCGCCCCGGTACACGTCGATGAGATAGCCCAGGGCCTGCAGTGTGAAGAACGAGATTCCCACGGGAAGAATGATGGAAAGTGCCGGGAACTGCGGAAGATGCACTGCTCCCAGGAACCGGTTCATAAGTCCCGTGCCGAAGTTATAGTATTTGAAAAAGCCGAGGATCCCGAGATTGACTGCAAGACACGCAAAAAGCACCGCCTTCCGGCGGCCCGGGGCCCCTTCCATCCCTTCCAGGATCCGTGCGCCGGTATATGTCACCAGCGTGCAGCCGGCCAGCAGCAGGATGTACTTCGGATTCCACTGCATGTAGAAATACCAGCTGGCGGCCAGCAGCCAGACGTGCCGGACCTTATGCGGGAGAAGGAAATATACTGCCGTTACGAACGGCAGGAAAAGAATGTACTGGATCGTGTTGAAAAGCATGAGGTCATTATAACCCAATTATTAAAAATCAGCACCCCCGGATTTGTGAGTCCGGGGGTGCTGGACAGTTATATGTTTCAGAGCAGTCCTTCGATCATGTCCATGGGAGTTTCATCGTCCGCGTCCTGATCCGCTGCGGCCGCTTTTACATCCTCCGGGACCTTGAGGTCAATGCCGGAATTCATCGAAAGCAGGTCCAGGGTAACTTCGAGATCCTTCACGTCAAGTTCCGACACCTCCTCCGCTTCCGTCTTTACATGAATGGCATCGGCGCTGAGCCAGAGTCCCGCAAGCGCCAGACCCTTGTCAAAGGTGACAAGGCACTTTGCGTTCTCCGTACCGGTGATCTCTGCCTGATCCTGGAGATCATTCACGATCTCCGGCTCGATATCGACGATATAGGAGCCGTTGTTCTTGTTGATATAGATCCCGCTGACCTTCTGCGGATCCAGAGAAAAGACGGGGTCCTTTTTTTCCGTCTCCCCGTCAGGCTTCTTTTCTGTCTCCTCGTCCGGTTTCTTTTCTTCTTTCTTCCGGATCCACCGGTTCAGGTCTTCACTGGTCCCCGCGGCATCGCCCGCCAGGCCGAACAGACCGCCTTCCATGGTGAATTCCTTCGTATAGCTGTAACTGTATTCCTCGGCCGCGTCGGTGTAGCCGTCGCCTTTCAGGCTCATGTTCCCGAGCAGCGGAATACTGACCTGCATGGCAAGGTCCGTATACTTGATGTTCCCCGCCTGGTCTATGGAAAACTCCGCGGCAGAAAGGCTCATGGGGATGTCAAAATCCGACCCGCCGAAGATCTCGCCGAGATCGGCGGAAAGCACCGTCTTCATGTCTGCGGCAGCCGAAATATCACTCATGGTCACCGCATACTTTTTATTGACTGCCTGAAGGAACTGCTCCGTCTTTTTGTCGTCCAGTTTTTCAAGGCCGTCGGTGCTTTTCTCGATGGGGGCACTGCCGGCAAGGTCTTTGCTCGGATGAAAAGGACTGCATGCTGTAAGAGCCATGACAGATACGGTCATGATCGCAATGACTGTCTTCATTGTTTTCTTCATATGCTTCTATGGTCCTTTCTGCTTTTTGTCAGCTATATGGCAGCCGCATTTTACCGGAACAGTCCGCCGGCGATCTCGCCGCTGGTCCAGCACCACTGGAGGTTGTACCCTCCGCAGATGCCGTCCACGTCGATCATCTCCCCGGCAAAATAAAGACCGGGCACCAGTCTGGACTCCATGGTCAGGGGATCGATCTCCCGGGTGTCGACGCCGCCGGTGGCGGTCTGCGCCTGGTCAAAGCCGGCAGTCCGGATCACCCGGAATCTGCTGCCGCGCATGGAGGAAAGAAGGCTGTCCTTCTGTTCGTCCGTGAGTTCCTTCGTTTTCCCGCCGGGCTTCAGGCCGCTCCGCTTCAGCAGGCCGTTCCACAGATTCTTGTTGAGAAGTCCGTTGCCGAACAGCTCCAGCGTCCCCGCGCCGGTCCGCGAGGCGCGCTCGTCAAGCCATTCCCGGACAGTTTTTCCGGAAGCAAGAGTCTCCGCGTCGGGGAGAAAATCGATCCTGGCTTCCACCTTTCTTCCGAGGGACAGGGCTCTCGCCGCAGTCCGGCTCACCTGGAACACCGGGATCCCGGAAAGTCCGTAGGCAGTGAGCTGCAGTTCTCCGGCTGCCCGGTCCGCCTCTCTCCCGTCAAGGAACAGTGTGATCTCCGCCAGGACCCGGACTCCCGCCACAGACTGGAAGAATTCCTTTTCCGCGCAGGCCATGGAACAGAGCGCCGGCAGCGGCCGGATCACACGGTGCCCGAAGGCCTCCGCATAGCCGAGGCCGGCATCGTCCGCGTCCTTCCCGGCGCCGGCCCGGGAGCCGGTGGCAAGGATCAGACGGTCTGCAGTCAGAAGTTCCCGGTCAGTGCGGATCCGGAACTGGTCGCCCCGCTTCATCACGTTCCGCACCTCACATGCAGTGATCATGCGGACTCCGGAGGTCTCGCAGGCCTGCCGCAGCGCGTTCAGCACCGAGGCAGCCTGGCCGGAATGGGGATAGAAATACCCGTCCCGGAGTTCCAGCGGCTCGATTCCCAGTTCCCGGAAGCGCCGGATGGTGTCCTTCGGTCCGAACAGGGCCAGCGCCTTCATGGCAAAGCTCTCCGGAGCCGCGTGATAGCATTCCGGGGTCAGCACCCGGTTCGTATAATTGCATTTTCCGTTGCCGGTCTGCAGGATCTTTCTGCCGACCCGCTCCCCACGCTCCAGAAGGGTCACAGTAGCGCCTTTTTCCGCGGCTCTGGCCGCTGCCGTCAGGCCGGCAGGCCCGCCGCCGATGACGCAGATCCTCATGTTTCCACGCGCGGTGTGCATATCGTCAGCCATTTCCGCTCCTTTCCGGATCAGCGGAACAGATGCAGCTTCCGCGCGATCCTGACCAGTTTTGTCCCCTTCGGGAACAGTTTCAGCTCCGCCTCACTGATGGCGCCGGTCCTGAGCAGAAGAAACGCATACGTCAGGACTGCCGCCGCGATGGGCAGCACCGTCACGAAGAGCAGATGCACTCCGGCGTGCTCCAGCACCGTCCGCAGGGCAAAGGTCACGGCACCCATGATGAGAGCGCAGATCAGAGGCAGGATAAAGGTCCTCCGGATCTCCTGATGATAAGTCAGAAGCTTCCGCATGGAATGTGCGTTCAGGAGACACATACAGAGGGCAAAGCACATGTCGGCGATGACCACGCCGAAGATGCCGGCTCTGGCCCCGAGAAGCAGGGACAGAAGGACAGCAATGTGGATCACCAGGGAGATCAGGGCGTGCTGCACCGGCAGCCGCATGTGGCTGGTACCCTGCAGGATCGCGTTGCTCACGGTGGAAAGAGAATAGAATACCACACCGAAGGAGCCGATGGTCATCATCTGCACTGCCCGCTCCGTCCTTCCGAACAGCAGGGTCAGCACCGGACCCGCCATTACGGCCAGGCCGATGGCGGAGGGGATCGCCACGATCATCGTGAACCTGATGGCGCCGGAGATCCCGGAATTCACTTCCTCCTGGTCTCCCGCCGCGTTCGCCCTGGAAAGAGCCGGCACCAGGGAGGTGCCCAGGGAATTCGCCACCATGACGGGGACGTTGATCAGCAGCTTGTATTTTGCGGCGTAGATTCCGTAATCCGCCGCAGTGTGATCCTGCTGTCCCAGGGCGTACATACACTGGCCGAAGAGCGCGTTGTCCAGGATGCTTCCCATATTGTAGATAGCTGTGGACATGATGACCGGCACCGCCGTCAGGAACAGGATCTGCGTGATCTGCCGGAAGGTCTCCGGCGCGGTGTCGGCATCGGCCGCAAGGTTTTCACGCTCCTGTTTCCGGGCAAACCAGAAGACGGAGGCGACTACGATCAGGGCCGCGAAGGCGCCCGCGCCGGTGCCGATGGTTCCGCCCATGGCGCCGAAAGCGCGCTGCGTGCTGCCGTCAAGCTCCATCCGCACCGCATGGTTCAGAAGGATCCATGCCGCGCTGACGCTCACCACGGCGTTTACGATCTGCTCCACCACCTGGGACAAAGCCGTGGGGACCATGGTGGAATGTCCCTGCCAGTAGCCTCTCAGGACCCCCAGATAGGAAACGATCCATACGGTGGGCGCCAGGGCCCGCATGGGCAGCGCCGCCATGGGAATGTGCAGGAAATGGTTCGCGAACCAGTCGGCGCAGGTCCAGATGACCGTGCAGCCTATGCCGCCCACCACCGTGGCGTAGACCAGGGACGCCGTAAGGATGCGCCGGGCGTTCCGGTATCCGCCTTTCGCGATCCTGGCGGAGACCATCTTGGATACCGCCAGAGGAAGGCTGTAGGAGGAAAGCAGCAGAATGATCGTGTAGATATTGAAGGCTGCCGAATAGTAGCCGTTGCCCTCGTCCCCGATGATCCGGGTCAGGGGGAGACGGTACAGGAGCCCGATAAAACTGGAGATTATGCCGGATGCGGCATAGATGGCGCCCTGGACCATGAAGCCGGAGCCCTTTCTCTTCGCGCTCACGGTTCCAGCTGCCGGACGTTCCTGCCGCACCGCCGTCTCAGGATTTTTTCTGTCCATATAATACCAGGGCTGCGGAGATCATCTCCTGCAGCCCATCCCTTCCAGAATAATGCGCTGACGCGCTTCCATGACTTCCCGCTCTTCGTCTTCCATGTGGTCGTAGCCGAAGAGATGCAGCATGCTGTGGACCGTCAGGAACGCAAGCTCCCGGGTCCTGGTGTGGCCGTACTCCTCCGCCTGGGAACGGACCCGGGCGGCGTTGAGGACGATGTCGCCGAGCACCAGTTCGCCGGTCTCGGGATTGAAGCTGTCGTCTGTGCAGGCCGCGTCGAAATCATCCGGCGCCGGAAATTCCAGCATCGGGAAGGACAGTACGTCCGTCTCCTTGTCGATGCCGCGGTATTCCCGGTTCAGTTCCCGGATCGCCGGTCCGTCGACAATGGTCACGGAGACCTCCGCCTCATAGGGGCACTTCTCCGCCTCGATGCAGGCCTCCACAGCCTTCGTGATGATCTTCCGGTAAGGGATATGAAGCTTCTCTTCCGCTTCATAGTTGATCTCAACCGTCATTGCGTTCCTTTCTCTGGAAGCGTCTGCGCTTCAGGTGTTCCTTCGCGCGCTCCGCGCGGCGTTCTTCCTTCTTCTCGTACTTGTCGTAGGCGTCCACGATCTTCTGGACCAGGGGATGACGGACCACATCGCGGCTGGTAAGCCTGCAGAAGCCGATCTCGTCAATGCCGGCCAGCACCCGCATGGCCGTGTCCAGTCCCGATGCCTGGTTCGCAGGCAGATCCTTCTGGGTCAGGTCTCCGGTGATGATAGCCTTGGACCCGAAGCCGATACGGGTCAGGAACATCTTCATCTGGGCCGGCGTGGTGTTCTGGGCCTCGTCGAGGATGATATAGGCATTGTCCAGGGTGCGTCCGCGCATGTAGGCCAGAGGCGCCACCTCGATGAGCCCCTTCTCCGCGTTGTGGAGATAGGTCTCCGCGCCCATGATCTGATACAGGGCGTCGTAGAGCGGGCGCAGATAGGGGTCGATCTTGCTCTGCAGATCGCCGGGCAGGAAGCCCAGCTTCTCCCCTGCCTCCATAGCCGGCCGGGTCAGGATGATCCGCTCCGCGTCCCCGTCCCGGAAGGCCTGGATAGCCATGGCCATGGCCAGATAGGTCTTTCCGGTGCCGGCGGGGCCTATGCCGAAGGTGATCATTTTGTTCCGGATCAGGTCCACGTACTGCTTCTGTCCCAGGGTCTTCGGCTTTACCGGACGCCCTGCGGAGGTGCGGCAGATCTGGTCAGAGTCGATCTCCAGGATCCTGTGCTCCCCCTCGTCGAAGGACAGGGAAAGGGCGTAGGACACGTTCTGCTCCGTGATCACGTTGCCGCGCTTCGAGAGCTCCACCAGGTTCCGGAATACAGATGCCGCCTTTTCCACGGCTTCTTCCGGTCCGATGATCTTCATGGCGCCGTCCCGTTCGATCATGTTGACATGGAGTGTGCGCTCGATCTTTGTCAGGTTCTCATCCAGCCGCCCGCACACGTTGCGCTCATGGTCGGCGGGGATGTCAATGATCTTTTCGATTTCTCCCATTGGCGGGATCCCTTTCTGTTTTTAAGGAAAATGCCCGGTCCGCGATGGGCCGGGCATTGAAATATGCATTAGTTGAACTTGCGCTTTCTCGCAGCTTCAGATTTCTTCTTACGTCTTACGCTGGGCTTCTCGTAATGCTCTCTCTTGCGAATTTCCTGCTGAATGCCTGCTTTTGCACAGTTTCTCTTGAAACGTCTCAGTGCGCTGTCAAGGCTTTCGTTTTCTTTCACAATCACGTTTGACATGAAACAGCCTAACCTCCCTCCCGGTTGTGAAATTGAAACTCAGTTAATTATATCATGTTTTGCCGGGACGTCAAGGAAAGATTCAAAATTTTCAACCAATCTGTCCGGCAAGGATTTCCTTCGCCTTCTCCAGCGCAGCGTCGATGCCTGCGGGGTTCTTTCCGCCGGCCTGGGCCATGTTCGGACGGCCGCCGCCGCCTCCTCCGACCAGACCCGCGATGCCCTTGACGATGTTGCCTGCGTGGGCGCCCTTCTTCTGGGCAGCCTCGCCCGCCATGACGATCAGGTTGACCTTGCCGTCAACACTGCTGGCCAGCACCACGACGCCGTCGTCGGTCTTAGCCTTCATCTGGTCGCCGAGATCACGGAGTTCGTTCATCTGGACGCCGTCGACCTTCATGACCAGGATCTTCACGCCGTTGACATCCGTCACGTCGCTGCCGGCACCCTCTGCCGCGCTTGCCGCGATCTGGTGCTTCAGCTTCTCGTTCTCCGCCTTGAGATCACGGACCTCCTGCTGGAGCTGGTCGATCTTTCTGCCGAGATCCGCCGGGGCAGCCTTCAGTCTTGCCGCCAGTTCACGGACCTCCGCTTCCATATCCGCATAGTACTTCATCAGCGCGTCGCCGGTCAGGGCTTCGATTCTCCGGACACCGGCGGAAATGCCTGCCTCGGAAAGGATCTTGAACGCGGAGATCACGCCGGTGTTTTTCACGTGGGTTCCGCCGCAGAGCTCCTTGGAGAAGCCGCCCATGCTGACAACGCGGACTTCATCGCCGTACTTGTCGTCGAACAGCGCAGTGGCGCCGGTCTTTCTCGCCTCTTCGATGCTCATGACGTCGGTGACCACCGGAAGGTCCGCGCGGATCTCGTCGTTGACGATCTCCTCGACCTTCTTCAGTTCCTCAGGCGTCATCGCCGCAAAGTGGACAAAGTCGAAACGGAGACGGTCCGGGCTCACGAAGCTGCCCTTCTGCGCGACGTGGTCACCCAGGACCTCGCGCAGGGCCTTGTGGAGCAGGTGCGTGCAGGAGTGGTTCTTGCAGGTACCGGCGCGCTTTGCGGCGTCGACCTTCAGAAGGACTTCCTCGCCCACGCTGATCAGTCCGGAGATCATGACGCCCTTGTGGCCGATCTTTCCGCCCTTCAGGTGGATGGTCTCATCGACGCGGAATACGCCGTTCGGTCCGGAGATCTCGCCGGTGTCGCCTTCCTGTCCGCCCATGGTGCCGTAGAACGGGGTCACATCCGTGACGATGCAGCCCCGGTCGCCGTCCGCGAGAGCCTCGACGAGCTCTGTATCCGCGACCTGGCCGTCTTCCACGGTCTCCTTGACCATGGCAGTCGCCTTGCCGCCGGCACTCAGAACATCGTATCCGACAAATTCGGTGGTCAGGGCAGCGTCGATGGTCTGGTAAGCCGTCTGCTCCTCACCCATGTAATTGGTGGTCTTTCTCGCGCCGCGTGCGGTATCCTTCTGGATCTTCATGCAGCGGTCAAAGCCTTCCTGGTCCAGGGTGTAACCCTTTTCTTCCAGGATCTCCCTGGTCAGATCCACCGGGAATCCGAAGGTGTCATACAGGCGGAACGCGTCCTCGCCGGAAAGCTCGGTCCTGCCCTCAGCCTTCAGCTTGTCCTCCAGCTCAGCGAGGATCTCAAGACCCTGGTCGATGGTGCGGTTGAAGTTCTCTTCCTCGGTGGTGAGCACCTTGAGGATCATGGTGCGGCGCTCTTCCAGTTCCGGATAGCCGTCCTTCGAAGACTCGATGACGGTCTCTGCCAGCTTTGCCAGGAAGGTTCCCTGGATGCCCAGCTTTCTTCCGTGGCGGGCAGCTCTTCTCAGCAGTCTGCGGAGCACGTAGCCGCGGCCTTCATTGGAGGGCATGATGCCGTCAGAGATCATGAAGGAGCAGGAACGGATGTGATCCGTGATCAGGCGCAGGGAGATGTCCTTCTCATGATCCTGCTTGTACTCGGTTTTCGCGAGGCGTGCCACATGATCCAGCAGGGAGCGGATGGTATCCACCTCGAAGATGGAGTCCACGTCCTGCACGACCACAGCCAGACGCTCCAGGCCCATGCCGGTGTCGATGTTCTTGTTCTTCAGCTCGGTGTAGTTGCCGTGGCCGTCGTTGTCGAACTGGGTGAAAACGTTGTTCCAGACTTCCATGTATCGGTCGCAGTCGCAGCCCACGGTGCAGGTCGGCTTTCCGCAGCCGTACTTCTCGCCGCGGTCATAGTAGACCTCAGAGCAGGGGCCGCAGGGACCGGAGCCGTGCTCCCAGAAGTTGTCTTCCTTGCCAAAGCGGAAGATACGGTCCTTCGCGATGCCGATCTCCTTGTTCCAGATATCGAAAGCCTCGTCGTCATCCTGATAGACAGACGGATAGAGACGGTCCGGATCCAGGCCCACGACCTCGGTCAGGAACTCCCAGGTCCATGCGATGGCTTCATGCTTGAAGTAGTCGCCGAAAGAGAAGTTGCCCAGCATCTCAAAGAAGGTGCCGTGGCGGGCGGTCTTGCCGACGTTCTCGATATCGCCGGTGCGGATGCACTTCTGGCAGGTAGCGACGCGGCGTCTCGGCGGGATCTCCTGCCCCGTAAAATAAGGCTTCAGCGGCGCCATGCCTGCGTTGATCAGCAGCAGGCTGTTGTCGTTGTGCGGCACCAGGCTGAAGCTCTTCATGACAAGATGACCCTTGCTCTCAAAGAAATCCAGATACATTCTGCGGAGCTCATTCACTCCGTACTTCTTTGCAACCATGTTTCCAACCTCTTCTAAATATTCTTATCTTCGTTAACCTGTACCGCGGGACCCACTCCCCCGGATACACTCTAAACGCTGATTTTATCACAGCCGCCCTTTCTTAGCAAGAATCATCTTTGATTAACTGCGTCCCGTGTCAGCCGCAAAGATCAAGGGTTTCAGATGAGGATCCATGGAGCGTTTATCATTTATTGTCTCACAGCCTGTCGCGGTACCGCTCCAGCAGTTCGTAGGCCCGCTCCCGCGTCGCCTCTGCCTGACTCAGCGTATACTCCGTGCTCTCCTGCCGGCTCCCTGCCAGATTCCGGGCAGCCTCCGCCGCATTCTGCTCCCGCTGCTTCTTCCAGTCCTGCTGGTCCCGCGCGAGCACTGCGGCCTCTTCCGTGGAAAGCACTGACATGATCGTCTGATAGACCGAGTTCATCTGCGTCTCCCAGTACCGGAGCTGGGACGACGCGGAGTTATGCCTCTCGACGTCACTCTGATTCTTTTTCTCCGCGGCCCGGATCCGGGCGATCGTCTCCTCCGTCTCGCCGAACTTTCGCAGAAATTCTTCGTAGGTTCCCGGCGACTGCGGTCCGTAGTTCCCGCCGGGACCGACGATACCCTGGGCATCCCCCGCGGAGGACTCGGCGTCTTCGGCAGCATCGTCCGCTTTGGCGGGAAGATATCCCGGTCCGTACTGAACCGCATCCGAAGGAGCCGTCTCTGCGGGAGACGGCTCCACATTCGCGGCGATTTCAGTTTCCTCTGCGGCAGCGCGGCGTCTTCTGGCGTTACCCACGGCCCCGTTCACCACAGCGGTCATAAGGATACCGGCGGCCAGCATGAGCAGGATCAGCCGGTTCAGTTTATTCCTTCTCATACTCGTCTTCCTTCAGGTCCGTGCCGTCAGCGGCGGATGTCGCCAGCCGGTCACATCGCTCGTTCTCCGGGTGGCCTGCATGTCCCTTGACCCAGTGGAAGGCAACTTCGTGAGGTTCCATAGCCCGGAGCAGACGCTTCCAGAGATCCGGGTTTTTCACCGGTCCGCTCTTTCCGCGCTTCCAGTCATGTTCCACCCAGTTCTCGATCCAGTGCTGGTTGAAGGCGTCCGTGAGATACTTCGAGTCGGAAAAAACGTCCACACGGCAGGGCCGGTTCAGCGCCTCAAATCCGGCAATGCAGCCCATCAGCTCCATCCGGTTGTTGGTCGTTTTACGGTATCCCCCGGAGATCTCCTTTTCATGAAGGACGCCGGCGGCGTCCGTAAACTGGAGGACGGTCCCGTAACCGCCGGGCCCTTCCGGGTTGCCGCGGGCGGAACCGTCCGAAAACAATTTTACATACATCATAGATCAGCGAGTCCATTTCTCGCAGAGCGCGTCGATCTGCTCCGCAAACTTCTGAAGATCCGCGTTCGGGTATCCGGAACTGTTCCTGATCAGGGCCTGGAGACGCTCCATACTGTTGACCAGTCTGACATAGTTTCCGTTCTCCATGCGGAGATCCTCCGCTTCTCTTTCGACCGGGATGCCCTCCGTCTTCTTCAGCCACTTTCCTTCGACCAGGTCATAGACCGAACCGGAGAACGGCGCATCGGCCGGGATCCCGTACTCCTTTGTCAGGACGTCGGCAAATCCAGCCGCCACCTCATCGTCTCCGTGAACGATAAAGACCTGGGAGGGAGCAGGCTTCGTGATCGCCTGTATCCAGCGGATCAGCCCGTCCTTGTCCGCGTGACTGGACATATCCTGCATCTTCGCGATCTTTGCGTGGACCTCGATCTTCTCGCCGAAAAGCTTCACCGATTCCGCACCGTCCTGGAGCAGGCGCCCCAGGGTGCCGACCGCCTGGTATCCCGCGAAGACCACCGTGGAATCCGGCCGCCACAGGTTGTGCTTCAGATGATGGCGGATCCGGCCTGCGTCGCACATGCCGGCGGCGCTGATGATCACTTTGGGGTTCGGCAGAAAATTGATGGCCTTCGACTCCTCCGCCGTGACTGCGGTTCTGAGTCCCGCGAACTTGATGGGGTTGATCCCCGCCTGGACCAGCTCTCTGGTCTCCTCGTCGAAACAGTCGATCAGGTTGTTCTGGAATACTTCCGTGGCTTCCAGCGCCAGGGGGCTGTCCACCCAGACCTCATAATCCGGGTGCCCCTGGATCATATCCTCTTCCCGGATCTTCCGGAGGAAGTAGAGCAGCTCCTGGGTCCGGCCCACCGCGAAGGCCGGCATCACCACGTTTCCGCCCCGGTCGAAAGTCTCCTGCATGATCTCGGCGAGTTCCGCGGCGTGATCCACCTTTTCCTTCAGGTGGAAACGGTCTCCGTAGGTGCTCTCCATGACCACATAATCCGCGCCATCAAGGTACTCCGGATCCCGGATCAGGGGTTTTCCGGTGTTTCCGATGTCGCCGGAAAACACGATCTTCCGCGTGTCGTCTCCCTCAGTGATCCAGATCTCGATGGAGGCGGATCCCAGCAGATGTCCGACGTCGATAAAGCGGACGATGATCCCATCCGCCAGTTTTTTCTTCTCATGGTAATCCGATGTCTCGAACAGGCGCAGGCAGTTCTCCGCATCGTCCGCAGTGTAGATCGGTTCCACCATGGGAAGCCCGGCGCGCTGGTTCTTACGGTTCCGCCACTCCGCTTCCTGTTCCTGGATATGGGCGGTGTCTTTCAGCATGATCCGGCAGAGCTGTTCCGTTGCCGGCGTCGTCACGACGCGGCCGCGGAAACCGTTTTTATAAAGCAGCGGAAGGTGCCCGGTATGGTCGATATGCGCATGGGTCAGCAGGACAAAATCGATGCGGTCCGGAGAAACCGGCAGATCCGCGTTGACCCAGATATCTCTTCCCTGTTCCATTCCGTAATCGATCAGGATATGCTTTCCCGCAGCGTTCAGATAATGACAGCTGCCTGTTACCTCACGGTCAGCGCCGATAAATTCAAGGACCATTTCCGCCTCACTTTCTCCGCAAATGCTGCGGGGAACCGTATCAGGAACCGAAAATCCGCAAAGTGCCTGCACATGGAGTCATGGCAGGCACTTCAGGTACGTGCGCGCTGCACGCGCTCTTATTAATTATATCACACATTTATTCGCTGAGATATGCGCTCTTTACCTTCGGATCGTTCATCAGGTCAGCAGCAGGTCCGGACAGGCTGATGGTGCCGGTCTCAAGCACATAAGCGCGGTCCGCGATGGAGAGCGCTTTCTTCGCGTTCTGCTCCACCAGAAGCACCGTGGTGCCGGTCTCGTGGATAGAGCGGATGATGTCGAAGATCTCATTCACGTAGATCGGGGAAAGACCCATGGAGGGTTCGTCCATGACGATCATTTTCGGGCGGCTCATCAGGGCGCGGCCCATGGCGAGCATCTGCTGCTCACCGCCGGACAAAGTGCCTGCCAGCTGGTCTTTTCTCTCCGCAAGGCGCGGGAAGCGGTGGTTGACCTCCTCCAGCGTCCGGGCGATCTCTTCCTTTGAGCTGCGGGTGAACGCGCCGAGCATCAGGTTCTGGTGGACCGTCAGCTGGGCGAACACCCTCCGCCCCTCCGGGACGTGGGCCAGTCCGCGGCTCACCAGCTGGTGGCCGGGGACGCGGGTGATGTTGGTGCCGTCGTAGAAGATCTCGCCGCTCCGGGGCGTGATCAGTCCGGTGACGGTCTGCAGGGTCGTCGTCTTGCCTGCGCCGTTGGCGCCGATCAGCGTGACGATCTCTCCCTGGTTCACCTCAAAGGAGATCCCCTTGATCGCATGGATCATGCCGTAAAACACATGCAGATCCTTAACTTCCAGAAGTGCCATTCGATCTCCTCCTTTCCTCAGTCTCCGAGATATGCCTTGATGACCTCGGGATCGTTCAGGACTTCCGCGGTGGGCCCCTGCTTCAGCGTGCGTCCGAAGTTCAGGACGGTCAGGCGCTCGCAGATTCCGGAGACCAGGCGCATGTCGTGCTCGATCAGAAGGATCGTCATGTCAAAACGGTCGCGGACCAGACGGATGGTGTCCATCAGCTCCGCAGTCTCATTGGGGTTCATGCCCGCCGCCGGCTCATCCAGGAGAAGAAGCTTCGGATCCGTCGCCATGGCTCTGGCAATTTCAAGCTTTCTCTGCATGCCGTAGGGCAGGTTGCTGGCGGTGACGTCCGCGTAAGGCGCAAGGCCGAAAACGTCGAGAAGTTCCATGCCCCGCTCGTCCATCTCCGCTTCCTTCTTCCGGAAATTCGGCAGACGGAGGATCCCCTCCAGCGTGGAATAGCGGTGATGGTTGTGCAGTCCGGCCTTGACGTTGTCCAGGACGGAAAGCTGGCTGAAGAGACGGATGTTCTGGAAGGTGCGGGCAATGCCGGCCTTGTTGATCTCAACGCAGCTTTTTCCCTTCAGATTCTGTCCGTCCAGCTTCACGAAGCCGCTGTCCGGCTGGTAGACGCCGGTCAGAAGGTTGAAGATGGTGGTCTTTCCTGCGCCGTTGGGGCCGATCAGACCGTAAAGCTCATTCTTTTCGATATTCACGGAAAAGCTGTCGACTGCCCTCAGACCTCCGAAGGAGATTCCGAGGCTCTCAACTTCAAGCATGCCCATGGATCATACCTCCTTCGCTTTCGGACCGTCGGCCGCCTTGTCCTTCCGGAAGCCCGCCAGGAGCTTTTCCCGGTAAGCCACGAAGGCCGGAGCGGAAGTAAACAGCATCATAAGGATCAGGACCACCGCGTAGATCAGCATACGGTAGTCGCTGAGTCCGCGGAGCAGCTCGGGAAGCAGGGTCAGGACCACCGCTGCGATCACGGAGCCGCGGATATTTCCGATGCCGCCCATGACCACGAAGACCAGGATCATGATCGACATGTTGTAGCCGAAGTTTTTGGAAAGAGCCTGCAGCGTGTTCAGGTTGTGGGCGTACAGCACGCCGCCGACGCCGGCGATGGCTGCAGAGATGGTGAAGGCCAGCAGCTTGAATTTCGTCACGTCGAGACCGATGGATTCCGCCGCGATCCGGTTGTCGCGGATCGCCATGATGGCGCGGCCTGTCTGGGACCGGATCAGGTTCTGGACGATGAAGAGCGCGACCAGGAGCAGGATCACACCGACGGTGAAGCTGGACATCTTCGGCGTTCCCGTGATGCCCTGGGCGCCCTTGATGATGATCTTTCCGCCCTTCTCCAGACCGAGGGCGTTGGAGTCCTTCAGAGTGACGTGGATCCCCGCGCTGTCAACGCCGAGATATACGGCGTTCATGATATTCTTGATGATCTCGCCGAATGCCAGCGTAACGATGGCAAGGTAGTCGCCGCGGAGACGCAGGACCGGAATGCCGATCAGGAACCCGAAAAAGGCCGCGGTCGCCGCGCCGATCAGGATCGCGATGACAAAGGAGACCTTCGGGTCCATGGTTCCCTTCATGATGTTAGTCCAGAGGGCGGAGGCAAATGCGCCGATGCACATGAAGCCGGCATGTCCCAGGGAAAGCTCACCCGAAATACCGACCACAAGGTTCAGGCTTACTGCCATGATGGAATAGGTGCACAGCGGCACCAGGAGGCCCTTCATCAGCGAGCTCATATGTCCGCCGGCAAGAAGGACCTGCACGACCGCAAAGGCGATGATGACCATCGCGTATGTGATCATATCGTTCATAAACGCTTTCTGTTTTGCACTTTTCATTTTCATGCCGGCCTCACACTTTCTCCTGGATCTTACGGCCCAGGATGCCGGTCGGACGCACGATCAGGACAATGATCAGTACCGAGAAAACAATTGCGTCTGAAAGCTTTGAGGAAATGTACGCCTTGGAAAGATTCTCCAGGACGCCGAGCATCAGCCCGCCGATCAGTGCGCCGGGAATGGAGCCGATGCCGCCGAGGACAGCTGCGACGAAGGCTTTGATGCCGGGCATCGCGCCGGTGGTCGGGGTCAGGGTCGGGTATGCTGAGCACAGCAGGACGCCGGCAATCGCCGCCAGCGAAGAGCCGATGGCAAAGGTCAGGGCGATGGTGCGGTTCACATTGATTCCCATCAGCGTCGCGGCACCCTTGTCCTCAGAGACAGCAAGCATGGCCTGTCCCTGCTTCGTCTTGTTGATGAAGGTGGTCAGCGCGATCATGATCACGATGCAGGCGAGGATCGTGGTGATGGTCTCGCCGGAAATGATCAGGTTCCCTCCGGCCAGCTTCAGCGGCGGGATCGGAACCACGGAGGTGAAGCTCTTCGGATCCGCGCCGAAAATCAGAAGCGCCAGGTTCTGAAGGAAATAGGAAACGCCGATCGCAGTGATCAGGACCGCCAGGGAATTTGCGCCGCGGAGCGGCTTGTAGGCGATCCGTTCAATGGTAATGCCGAGAAGCATGCAGACGATGACAGCCACAAGGATCCCGACCGGAGTCGGAAGTCCCATAGTGACACAGGCTGTGAACGTCACATAGCCGCCGACCATGATGATATCGCCATGGGCAAAGTTCAGCATCTTCGCGATGCCGTAGACCATGGTATATCCGAGCGCAATGATCGCGTAGACCGAGCCGAGACTCAGGCCGCTCAGAAGATAGGAAAAGAAACTCAGCATACGATACACCCCTTGCTGTTTTTACGGATATTTTGTGCTGAAGAGGGCTGCTGTTACAGCAGCCCTCTCCTGTTCAGATTCACGGAGCGGAACCGTCGTCCGTCACTCAATGGACTTGTAGACGCCGCCTTCGATGACGACAGCCTTCGGTGCCTTGTTCGGCTCTCCCTCTTCGGTGAAGGTCATGTCCTCGCCGGTGAGGCCGTGTTCGATCTTGATCTTCGGCATCTGCTCGACAAGGATGTCGCAGATCTCGGAAGCGGACATGGAAGGATCCGCGTTGCCTGCTTCAAGAGCAGCCTTCAGCTGGAACATGCCGTCGTAGGAATCCGCAGCGAACTGGATCGGCGTGCCGCCGTAAGCCGCCTCGTAGTTCTTGACGAAGTTCCGGGTCAGCTCATCCTCTGCATCCGCGGAGAACGGGGTCAGAAGCATCAGGCCCTCCGCCAGGGAGGTGTCGAAGTTCTCCACGTTCAGGATGCCGTCCATGCCGTCGCAGCCAAAGTATTTGGTTTCAAATCCCAGCTGCTTTGCCTGGGTCAGGATCTTGGAAGCGTCGGAATAGTAGATCGGAAGGAACACCAGCTCTGCGCCCGCATCCTTGAACTTCTGGATCTGGGTGGAGAAATCGGTGTTGCTGTCGCCGGTGTACTGTTCGTCGGCAACGACCTCGATGCCCTGGTTTGCCGCCTCAGCGATGAAAGCGTCGTGGATTCCGCTGGAATAGACGTCGGAGGAATCATAGATCGCCGCGACCTTCTTCGGAAGATCGTGACCGCCGATGTACTCCGCGGACTTGGTGCCCTGTGCCGGGTCAGAGAAGCAGACACGGAATACGTTTCTCGGCTCTGTGATCTCCAGCGCGGTGCCGGAGGGGGTCAGGATGAACATATTGTCGTTCGCCGCCTCTGCGCCGACCGCGATGGTCGGAGCCGAAGTCGTCGCGCCGACCAGCATCTGCATGCCCCAGTCCTTCAGGCTGTTGTAGGCATTGATGGCCTTCTCGGCATCGTGTTCATCGTCCTGATAGTTGACCTCGATCTGATAGCCGTTGATTCCGCCGGCTTCGTTGATCTCCTTCGCCGCCAGTTCCTGGCCCTGCTGCGTCGCAGCGCCGTAGACAGCTGCCGGTCCGGTGACCGGTCCCATTCCGCCGATCTTCCAGACTGCGCCCTCTGCCGCCGGTGCCGCAGCCTCTGCTCCGCCCGCCGGGGCAGCCGCTTCCGTTGCTGCAGGAGCAGCCGGAGCCGCCGTCGTTGCCGGCGCGCTGCTGCCTCCGCATGCTGCGAGAGACAGGGCAAGTACGCCTGCGAGTGCCGCGGATAACATCTTCTTCATAAAACTGTGTTCCTCCCTTATATCACATGATTATATCTGTCCGGAACCCCTTGCCCGGGATGCCGGATCATTGCCCGTTCTTCTTTTACAGACGGATGTCTTTAGTAGAAAGACATCCGTCATGTAAGTCAAAATTATAAACGAAAGCCGTCTGTTGTGTCAATCAGTCCTCCATGGACTTGTATGCGCCGTTCTCGATGATGACAGCCTTCGGCTCCTTGCTCGGAGAACCGGAAGCGTCCCAGGTGATGGTGCCGGTCAGGCCTTTTAGCTCGATCTCGGTGATGGCCTTTTCAAGGCCGGTGCCGATCTCTTCCACGGACATGGTCGGGTTCAGGTCTGCCTTCTCCGCTGCCAGCTTGATGGCATACAGTCCGTCATAAGCATCCGCGCCGAACTGCAGCGGGATCTGGCCGAACTTCTCCTGATACTTCTTGACGAAGTTCTGGGTGAGCTCATCGTCTGCGTCCGCAGCGAACGGGGTCAGGAGCATCAGGCCCTCTGCGAGGCTCTTGTCGAAGCCTTCGACGTTCAGGATACCGTCCATGCCGTCGCAGCCAAAGTACTTGACGTCCATGCCGAGGCCCTTTGCCTGGTTCAGGACCAGGGTCGCTTCGGTGTAGTAGAACGGAAGGAAGACCAGCTCTGCGCCTGCGTTCTGGATGTTCTGAAGCTGGATGGTGAAATCAGTCTTGTTGTCGGAGGTGAACTGCTCGTCAGCGACGATCTCAAGGCCCTGGTTTGCAGCTTCCGCGACAAAGGTGTCATGGATACCGCTGGAGTAGACATCGGAAGCGTCATACAGGATACCGACCTTCTTTGCCAGCTCGTGGGTTCCGATGAACTCAGCGGACTTCATGCCCTGCTGCGGATCGGAGAAGCAGACCGCGAAGGCATTCGGAGTGGAGATGCAGTCCTCTGCGGAGCCGGAGGGCGTGATCTGGAACATATTGTCGTTCACGGACTCAGCGATGACAGCGATGCAGGGGGAAGAGGTCGTGCAGCCGACCAGCGCCTGCATGCCCCAGTCCTTCAGGGTATTGTAAGCGTTGACGGACTTCTCGGCGTCGTGCTCATCATCCTCGAACTGGTACTTGATCTGATAACCGTTGATTCCGCCGTTCTCGTTGATCTCCTCGACCGCGATCTCCAGCGCTTCCTTACAGGAAAGACCGTAAGCTGCCGCGCCGCCGGTGCAGGGGCCGATTCCGCCGATCATCCAGTACGCGTCGGAGGAAGCCGCTGCCGCAGTGGTCTCTGCCGCCGCCTCGGTGGTCTCAGCTGCCGCCGCGGTGGTCTCTGCCGCTGCCGCGGTGGTCTCTGCCGGAGCCGCCGGTGCCGCAGTGGTCTCGGCAGGCTTGGAGCCGCCGCATGCCGCCAGGGACAGGATCATGGTCGCAGAAAGGACAACAGATACGAACCTCTTCTTCATGGTAAAACCTCCCTTAAAAAAAGTTTTTGAAACAAATATGAATCTATTTTATATGAATAATCAGATTATGGAAACCTGATAATTCATTTTTTCGTCTTTTTCCCGGTTCCGGCCTTATTCTTTCCAGTCCAGATCCGCGCTCTCCTGCACCGGATCCCGCATCATCAGGTCACGGACCGCTTCCTTCGGGCTCTTGTTCTCAAACAGAATGCGGTTGACCTGTTCGACGATGGGCATCTGCACACCGTATTTCTCAGCGAGTGCCTTGGCAGCCTTGGCGGAGTAGACACCCTCGACCACCTGCTTCACTTCCTTCATGGCCTCGTCCGCGGTCTTGCCCTGTCCGATCAGGATACCGGCCCTGCGGTTTCTGGAATGCATGCTGGCGCAGGTCACGATCAGGTCGCCGATGCCGGTCAGACCGCCGAAGGTCTTCTCCGAAGCGCCCATGGCCACGCCCAGCCGGGTCATCTCCGCAATGCCGCGGGTGATAAGGGCCGCCTTCGTATTGTCGCCGTAGCCCAGGCCGTCCGCCATGCCGGCAGCCAGCGCGATCACGTTCTTGATGGAAGCGCCGAGCTCCATACCCAGCATATCCGGGGAAGTGTAGACCCGGAAGACCGGGTTCATGAACAGATCCCTTACAGCCTCCGCCGTCTCCTTCTTCCGTGCGCCTGCCACGATGGTGGTGGGGATGCGGCGGGAGACCTCCTCCGCGTGGCTCGGCCCGCAGAGACAGGTGGCAGTCACGCCGGGGATCTCCTCCTCGACCTGGTCGGTGATAGGCATCAGAGTCTTCTCCTCAACACCCTTGGCGACGCAGACCACGACCTGCCCCTCCCGGTAATATTCCTTCATCTGCCGTGCGGTGCCCCGCGTAAAGATGGAGGGGACCGCGAGGACGATATACTCCGCGTCCCTCATGGCTTCCCCGAGATCCGCCGTGAAGTGCATGGACTCCGGGAACTCCACCGCGGGAAGGTTCGGCTGGCAGTGCGTCTTCTTCAGATTCTCGATTTCTTCCGGAAGCGCAGACCAGACTGTTACGTCATGACCATTGTCTGAAAGCAGCAGTGCCAGAGACATTCCCCAGGTTCCGGCACCGATGACGGATACTTTTTTCATGATTTCTCCTTTCGGAATCGTTATTTGACGCTCTCTGCGCACATCGCGCGGATTATCTTACGATTCAGGCCCTGTCCCGCTGTTCTGCGGTTCAGGTCCTGCTGCCCTTTGTGAAAAACTTCAGCTTACTCTCCGTCCCGTTCATCAGACGGCCGATGTTGGCGCGGTGTCTCCAGATGGAGAACAGCGGAAGAAACAGCCCCACCAGACAGACCTCCGTCCGCACTGCCTCTCCCACCGGAAGCCTTCCGGTCAGGGTCAGCACCACCAGCAGCACCGCGAGAAACGCCATGGCGGAGATCGATGAGAGCGAAACATAATGGAACGGAAACAGAACCAGGAAGAATACCGCGATCCAGATAAAGAATGCCGGCGGACTGATCACCAGCAGCAGTCCCACGGTGATGGCGACGCCCTTCCCGCCCCGGAAACCGAGGTAGAACGGATAACAGTGGCCCAGCATGACGCCGGCGCCGGTCCAGAGCAGCAGCACCATCATGAGATCCGGATTGTCCGCGTAAATACAGCGCACCGCGACGCAGGGCAGGATCGCCTTCAGCGCGTCACCCAGCAGCACCAGAATACCGGCTCCGGTTCCCATGACACGGAGTGAGTTCGTGGCCCCGGTGGAATGGCTGCCGTATTCCCGGACGTCGATGCCCTTCAGTCTTCCGAGAAAATATCCGGTCTGGAACGACCCGCAGAGATACCCGATCAGAAGCCAGATGAGACGTGACATCAGCCCTCTTCCTTTCCTGAACGTTCCCGGACGAAGAAGCGGATCCTGGTCCCTTTGAAGCCGAAGGACTCCCTGATCTTGTTCTCCAGGTAGCGCTCATACGAAAAATGCATAAGTTCGGTATCGTTGACAAAGAACACAAAGGTCGGCGGCTTGACCGCCACCTGAGTCGTATAGTAGATCTTCAGCCGGTGTCCCTTGTCGCTCGGCGGCTGCTGCAGCACCGTGGCTTCCGTGATGATCTCGTTCAGGACGCCGGTCCGTACCCGGAGCGTCTGGCTGTCCCGCACCTGGTCGATCAGCTCGAACAGCTTCGGCAGGCGCTGTCCGGTCTCCGCGGAGATGAACAGATACTCGGCGTAAGGCATGAAGGACAGTGTGCCCTTGATCTTCTCCGTGAACTCCTTCATGGTCTTGTCCGTCTTTTCTACCAGATCCCACTTGTTGACGGCAACGATGATGCCCTTGCCCCGCTCGTGGGCGATGCCGGCGATCTTCGCGTCCTGCTCCGCCACGCCTTCCGAAGCGTCGATCACCAGGACGACGATGTCCGCCCGCTCCACCGCTGTCACAGTGCGGATGATGCTGTAGCGCTCGATATCTTCTTTGATCTTCGACTTTCTCCGCAGTCCGGCAGTGTCGATAAAGACATACTCCTCCCCGTTCCGTACCACCACCGTGTCGATGGCGTCCCGGGTGGTTCCCGCCACGTCGGAGACGATCACGCGGTTTTCTCCCAGGAGGCGGTTGATGATGGAGCTCTTTCCGACGTTCGGCTTCCCGATGATGGCGATGTGGGGACGGGTATCTTCCGCATCCTCCGCTTCCGCTGCCGGCGGGAAGTGGGCCGTCACCGCCTCGAGAAGGTCTCCGAGGCCCAGGCGGGAGGACGCCGACACCGGGACCGGATCTCCCATGGCCAGATTGTAGAACTCGTAGACATCGTTCTGGAACTTCGCGAAGCTGTCCACCTTGTTCACGGCCAGCACCACCGGCTTCTTTGAGCGGCGGAGGATGTCCGCGACCTTGTAGTCCGCGTCGGCGAGTCCCATTCGCACATCCGTGAGGAAGATGATGACGTCCGCGGTCTCGATGGCGATCTCCGCCTGCTCCCGCATGTAGGTCAGCATCATATCGTGGCTGTCCGGCTCGATTCCGCCGGTGTCTATCAATGTAAAATTCCTGTCAAGCCAGCTGCAGTCCGCATAGATCCTGTCGCGGGTCACACCCGGCGTATCCTTGACGATCGCGATCTGTTCGCCCGCAAGGACATTGAACAGAGACGATTTTCCGACATTCGGTCTGCCGACAATGGCGACCACTGGTTTACTCATTCAGTTCTCCTCTTTCAGCTCGTAAGCTTCGTACACCGGATCACTGCTGTGGTCCGGGTCATTCACCGCGTTTACCAGGTCCGCGCCGGAGGATCCGATGATCTCGCAGCGGACACCCAGTTTTTCTTCCAGCTCCGCCCGCGTGACATCGTCCAGCAGGACCTCTTCCCCGCTCCGGAACATATTGACCGGGAGCAGAAGCCGGTCGCCCAGATCCTTCCCGGAAAGCTCCTTCAGAAGATCCGAACCGGTCAGAAGGCCCGTGACCGTGATCATGCTTCCGAAGAAGCGGTTCGGAACCTCGAACAGGGTCAGTTCCTTCTCGGGGAACCTTTTCCCGATCTTCTCAAGCTGACGCCGGACCCAGGGGCCCGCCAGCATGCCGCTGACAGCGGAGATGCGCTCCGGGATGCGGAGGGAATCCGTGCGTTCCAGTGCCTCGTCCACCTCATTGTCCAGGAGGCGGAGCATGCCGACGCCGTTCTCCAGCTGAAGATATCCGTCGTACCGCCCTTCCTCCGGCAGCGGAAGCTCCGCCGTCAGATAAAGCTCGTCGCTGGCATGGGCAAAATGGATGCCGAAGCGCTCCATGGCCTGCCGCTGGATCTCTTCGATGATGCGGATGGTCTCCCGCGCGTCTTCCTTTTCGACAGGTTCAAGCGGACAAAGCCCCTTCCGGAAATCCGTCAGCCCCACCGGGACCACGGACACGCTCTGCATGAGGGGCGCATACTCCAGAAGGTCCCTGAGAGTCCGGGAGAGCTCCTCCCCGTCATTCCAGCCCTTGCAGAGCACCACCTGCCCGTTCATCTGGATACCTGCGTCGTACAGGGTCCGGATGTGGCGGAGGGACGTTCCCGCGAAGCGGTTGTGAAGCATCTTCACACGGAGCTCCGGATTCGTGGTGTGCACTGAGATATTTATGGGCTCCAGGCGGAAGTCGATGATCCGCTGCAGATCCCTCTGCTTCATATTGGTCAGGGTCACATAGTTTCCCTGAAGAAAGGACAGGCGGGAATCATCGTCCTTGAAATACAGCGTGTCCCGCATGCCTTCCGGCATCTGGTCGATGAAGCAGAAAATGCATTTGTTCGAGCAGGAGCGGTAGTCGCTCATCAGGCCGCTCTCGAAGATCAGACCGGGATCCTCGCCCCCGCTGTCTATCTCCAGTTCCCACTCTTCCCCGTTTTCCTTCAGGATCAGGAGGGTGATGTACTCGGCGCTGATATGATAGCGGTAGTCGAAGACATCCTCGATCTCATGATCATTGACTGCGATCAGCCGGTCGCCCGGTACGATCTCCATCTCTTCCGCGATGGAGCCGGGTTCTACTCCCGTGATCAGATGTCCCTTCTCTGCCATGTCTCATCCTTCCTGTCCAAATGCACCAGAACAAGAGAAAAGCAGACCGCTTTCCTCATGCCCCGTATTTTACATGAATCCCTGCCGCTTTGCAATGCAGCCTTGCACCGATGCCCCGAAAATGGTAGACTTTAACGTGACAGAAGCGGGGATTCCCCGCTGTTTTCCATGGAGGAAAAGAAATGAGCAGTGAGAACAACAACCTTCGCCTTCCGGTGGCACCTCTGAAGATCGCGGCACTGGAAAGCTGCCGCGATCTGGCGGAAAAAGTCAATGCACATCTGGTCCGCATGCGCTCAGAGGATACTGAGACTGCCGGTGAACGTGCCCAGAGCCTGCACTACCGCGGCTATGACGCCGACAACTTTCTTCTCGACATCCATTGCTCCCGCTTCGGCACCGGCGAGGGCAAGGGAAGCATCAATGAGTCCGTCCGCGGCAGCGACCTTTATGTCATGGTCGATGTCACGAACTACTCTCTGACCTACAAAGTGGACGGCAACACGAATCACATGTCCCCGGACGACCACTTCCAGGACCTGAAGCGCATCATCGGGGCAGGCGTCATGACTGCCCACCGCGTGAATGTCATCATGCCCTTCCTCTATGAAGGACGCCAGCACCGCAGGACCGGCAGAGAATCCCTGGACTGCGCCACCATGCTGATGGAACTGGAAAAGATGGGTATCTCGAATTTCATCACCTTCGACGCCCATGATCCCAGAGTCCAGAACTCCATCCCGCTGACCGGCTTCGACAACTTCATGCCGACCTACCAGTTCATCAAGACCTGCTTCAACAACATTCCGGATATGAAGCTCAACAAGGACAGCCTGATGATCATCAGCCCGGACGAAGGTGCGATGGACCGCGCCATCTACGTCGCCAACATCATGGGCGTGGATATCGGCATGTTCTACAAACGCCGTGATTACTCCAAGGTCGTGAACGGCCGGAACCCCATCGTGGCTCATGAATTCCTGGGCGCCAGCGTCGCCGGCAAGGATGTGATGGTCATCGACGACATGATCTCCTCCGGCGAGAGCATGCTGGACACCGCAAGGGATCTGAAGAAACGCGGCGCAAAGCGTGTCATTGTGTGCGCGACCTTCGGCCTCTTCACCAACGGACTGGATTCCTTCCGGAAGAGCCACGCCGCCGGCACCATCGACTATGTCTGCACCACCAACCTGACCTACCGTGTACCTGAGCTCCTCACAGAGCCCTGGTATCTTGAGGCGGACATGAGCGGGTATCTCGCGTACATCATCAACAGCCTGAATTCCGACGCGCCTATCGGAGACACCATCTCCTCCACCCAGAAGATCAACGAATTCCTCGCGAACCTGGGCAACGACGGATATGAGTATTTCGGGTCGGTGGTGGACTGACACAAAGAAACTGTCAGCAAAACCTTTAAATTGAAATAAGAGCTGTCTGTAAAACCCTTGATCTGCCTTCGGATCCTGCTCGGAGGCATTTGCAGTTTTTGCTCGGTCGACTTTGCATGATGTGCAGTCTCAGTCGCAAAAACTGCAGCCTCCGCAGGATCCTCAGTCGATCTGCGACGGTTTTACAGGACAGCTCTTTTTTCAGTTTTCCCGGACA
>Ga0256404_1001159_pt1 | contig 65972 bp, 59 predicted proteins | sample RumenRJG_01DNA_FD_185990 | JGI IMG/M metagenome (GOLD analysis project Ga0256404, IMG submission 185990) | Bovine rumen microbial communities from Lethbridge, Alberta, Canada - RJG_01 | ecosystem: Host-associated > Mammals > Digestive system > Stomach > Rumen | place: Canada: Alberta | collected... | reverse complement strand
ATATCAAGCCGTGCAACATTGCTCAGTGCGAACGACACAACAGAAGGGACGAGGACTATATCAAGTCTCTCGATCCAGCACGGATATATGTACGTCTTGAATTGACCCACAACAACGAAATCTATATCGCACCAGGCATGGAGGGTGTCACCCTTCAGCAGCACTACGATTATTTGAAGGCATTGGTCAAGGAAAAAACTGGCAGGGCCATGCAGGAGAAGGATGTGGAGTATAAGGACAAGAATGGTAAAACGAGAGTCCGTAAAGGCAGCAGTCCCATTCGTGAGGGCGTGGTAAACATCAAGCCTGACACCAAAATGGACGATTTGTTGAACTATGTCAATCAAGTGCATGAGAAATGGGGCATCAGAGCCATCCAGATACACATGCACAGAGATGAAGGACATTATGAGAATCCAGAGGACAAATCGACATGGAAACCAAACCTCCATGCGCATATCATCTGGGACTGGATAGACCACCAGACTGGCAAGTCCTTCAAACTGAATGCCGATGACATGTCCCAAATTCAGGATATGGTTGCAGAGACATTGGAGATGGAAAGAGGTAAACGAAAAGAGGAAACTGGAGCCGAACATCTGACCCGTACCGACTTCATCATACAGAATCAGGAAAAGAAACTCCACGCCATTCAAGGCGAGATAGAGGAAAAGAAAACGGAGCTTCAGGAACAGAAAGACGAGATAACAAAGTTGTCTCATGCTTCCTTGTATGATAGGGTGGTTAATGCCGGTCTCAGCCCGACAGTCAGGAAGGCATTGAAGGAGAATGACGAGAAGCACAAGGAAGAACTGCGTCAGGCAACAACAGCTGTTGACGCAATGGGCAATCCCTATGTCTGGCAGAGTGGCGACAAGAAAGGACAGGTTGTTACATGGGCGGAACTGGCAAAGATTCTTGAAAGGGAGAAAAAGGAGGCAGAGATTAAAGCCAAGGTCGATATGAAAAATGCCCTTGCCAAAGCAGAAGCAGACAAACAAGCCGCTATAGAGAAGGTTAAAGCCGAGGATAAAGCCGAACTTGATGCCGAGATTACCGAAATGAAAGAAATGTATGGAGGTCTCATTGACAAGGAACGTTATGCTTTTAGTGAGAATGGCATGCCCCTCTATTGGTCTGGTGGCCCAAAGGACGGAAAGAGAATAACCAAGGATGAGAGAATCAAGTCATTGGCTGAACAGTTGTCAAAATCAAGAAATTCCAATAAGGCCTTACTTGAAAGGCTAAAAGTCTTGAGGGATTTGATATTCGCAACATGCAGTCTGAATTTCAAGAAGGTAGTCCAGATTATCGTTGATCAGTGGAAGGCTGGCGTAAAGCAGTTCACAAAGGACTTGAAGGATTTCTTGTTAAAGGCGATGAGTGTTGAGAAAACGGTAGAAGGTCGCAAGTCATACGTCAAGGATGCTTTTGACTTTGCAAAAATACAGGCAAAGACTGATCCTGATTTGAATCTTGATGACAATGCCCTGAAGCCTCTCTACGATGATGCACTGAAAATTGCTGATGGAACCTGGGAGTCCTACCATCAGAAACACGACGCGCTATTTGAAGAAGCTGTCAAGGCTCTGGTTGAAATGGGTAACTGTTCGTCTCAGCGTCATCTCAACAAAAAACAGGCTGATGCAATCGAAGCCTTCATCAGCCAAGATGGTGATGACAGGGATATGCTATGTGTTGACCTCTGGGAAGCCGCAAATCCTAAGATAGAATACTATTGGCGTGACGGAACCTTTGATGCACTTGAAGAACTGCGAACAAAGGAACTATACAATCATAGTTACATTCGTGGCCGCAGTATATAGGCTCAAATTGTTTCATAGATGACCTCCCCTGTCAGATAGGTGGAGGTCATTTATTTTTCAATCACGCCCTCTTTGTCCAACTGTTCGAGGAGTTCCGTCACGCACGATTGGGCCTCTTCCGCTGTCACGTCGTATTCCTCGCAGAGCCTTTCGGTCAAGGATTCTACGGTGAAGTCGCCCTGTGCCTGCGCTTCTTTCCATATCCACGCGGCACTTTTGTTTAAGGCCAATATCTTTCTGAAATCGATGGCTTTGAGGCCTTCACACATAATCACGTTCTCGCCGCACACTTCGCGCAGCACAAAGTCTTTCTTTATTCTCATAATCGTCTATATATTGCTAATAAATACCTTCTGATGGGGCGAAGCCAGTACCACACCTTTGCAGCAGACTTCCGCCACCTGTTATATAAATAATGTGTACGATCCTTGGCATCCACCACATGCGTCACACGAGCCTTGATGTCGCCGAGGGCACAGTGCTCCGTTGTCAGGTTGCCGTCGCCCATCAACGTAACGTTATCTCCGTCGATGCGGATAATCCTGTGAACCACATAACGACAGCCGTCCACCCATGCCAGCACCACGTCGCCTACGTCTATCAGTCCCGGCCTATGCAGGATGACGCTCTCCTTGCCACCGATGATAAACGGCTGCATGCTCAGTCCTTTGACGGGTAGCGTCACGTTCACGCCTTCCCTCACCAGCCTGCAGGCTTCTTCTATGATGTCGTTGTCTGTCATCGCGTAATGGTATCATGACACAGCCTCGCAGCCGCCTCGTCGGGCAGGCACTCCAGATGCCACATCGGCACGGTTGAGACTAATTTGTTCATCGTCTGGCGCTGGTCCTTGGCGATATCCTCGGTAATACATCTATACCAGGGCCTATTGTAGACGCTCTCATACAGATTCACGTACGCCTCGATACCACTAAGGCGGCGCATCTTGTTATAGGACGCCTGGCTCAGCATGACGATGCCGCCGATGGGGACGCTGACATTCCTGTAGCACGGCGTCTTGCAGAGCCAAGGTGAACCATAGACCACCCCGTCTCTCACCACGGGAAAGTCGTCGTTGACCAACTTCGTCCCCTCTACATGCTCCAGCCATAATCGGGCGTGCGTGCTTTTTCCAGTGCCGCGGGAGCCGAGGAACAGGTAGCCCTTTCCTTCACAGCTCACAACGACAGCATGAAGGAGCAGCGTATCGCTTCCTGCCGTCGCCAAGGCATACATGATCATCAGTGAACGATTCAGTTTCTCTTTAAGATAGCCTCCCATCATGATGAGCCGACCCTCGCGGTTATCTTTGGAACATATCAGACACATCCCAGAGTTCCTGCTCTCCATAAATTCATACACGTTGTTTCCTGAAGCAGTACGACCATAGATGTAAGGTAGCCCTTCATTCCGATACACTTCCGTATATTCGGGCACCGCGCCGCTGTCTTCTATCAACGTAAACAACGGCTCGCCGCCGTCACATGCAAAAGGTTCATAGTTGCCTATCAACGCAAAGAGTTCCTCCCTGGCGCTGACGGCAAACGTATGCCCTGCCACCCTGTAATGCCTCGTCATCATCTTATGTTGTGGATTGTCTCATGGCACAGCCTCGCTGCAGCCTCGTCAGGCAGGCATTCCAGATGCCACATCGGCACTGTGGAGGCTAACTTGTTCATCGTCTGGTGAAAGCCCTCGGAGATACGGCTGTTCCAAGGCATGCCGCCGACACTCTCAGCCAGATCCACGTATGCCTCGATACCGCTCAGACGGCGTATCTTGTTATAGGGGGCCTGACTTAGCATGACGATGCCGCCAATGGGGACGCTGACATTCCTGTAGCACGGCGTCTTCTTTCCGCTCCAGGGCGAGCCATAGACCACCCCATCTCTCACCACCGGATTGTCGTCGTTGACCAGTTCTGTTCCCTCGAAATGCTTCAGCCACAATCGGGCGTGCGTGCTTTTGCCCGTGCCGCTGGGGCCGAGAAACAGGTAGCCCTTGCCCTCACAACTCACCACGGCGGCATGGATAATCAGCGTGTCTTTTCCTGTCGTTGCCAAGCCAAACATCATTTTTAGAGCATCATTAAAAACATTTTTAAATTTGTATTTCGGTATGATGATACGACCCTCGCGATAGTCTTTGGAACATATCAAAAACAATGAATTCCCAAATTTAAACACGTCGTTTCCCGAAGCTGTATGACCGCAGACAATAGTAGTGATGTATGGTTCTTCCCTTCGATACACTTCCGTATATTCAGGCACTTCGCCGCTGTCTTCCATCAACGAAAACAACGGCTCGCCGCCTTCACATGCAAAGGGTTCCAAGTTATCCATCTGCTCGAAGAATTCGGCCCTGCCGCTGATGGCAAACGTATGCCCTGCCACGTTGTAATGTCTTGTCATCATATTATGCAATGCCATTCTCCTTCAGCATGTCGATAAAGTTGTTTACCTCGGCTTCGGCTTCCTGCGGACTAACGTCGTATTCCGCCAGCAGTTGGCTGACGATTGCTGAGGTGTCGGCACCGTCCTGCAAGGCACGCAGGATGATGGCGCCCGTCTCGTTCAGTGTGAGCACCTTTGCCACTTCTTCCGTCTCGCCGTTCTTGGCCACGGCCATGAACTTGTCGGCCACCTCCTGGATGGCAATGTCATATTTCAGTTTCATCGTCTTACCTGTTTTCGTTATCGTTAACGTTTTCGTTTTTTAGATAGCATTCATATTCATATTTCATGGCCTCCGTCGTTTTGTGCATAGTCATCTGCTGTATTTCAGGTGTACATATATTATGATTAGGACACATCACGAGGCTGTTGCACAGGGGATAGAAGGGACAGATGGTGCAAGCCTCGATGTCGGCTTGACGCTCCTTGAACTTGTGGATAATGGCCATGTCGCGTTCCTCGCTGTCAATGTGTCCGAATAACTCGCGGTCGAAGAAGTGCTCGCATTTGCCGAGGTGCCCGTCAGGAGCAATTACCACGCTTCCATTGTCGTCGGCCATACAACAATTCGGTTTGATGTCCTTCGGCAATCTCTGATGGCAGTAGCCACACTCCGCAATCTGCTGCTCTAACTGCATCTGCTGAGCAAAAAGCTCGGCGATATCTTCCGGCGAGCGCTCACCATAGAGCACGCAGGAATAGATGGATAGATCTTCGTTGGTGTCAAAGCGCTGATGCAGCAGTTCCACCAATTCGGACATCTCCCCTATGTTATGCTTACCGACATTCAGGCGAATTTCCACCCGGATGCCCGCAGCGGTCAGCAGGCTGATGTTCTCCAGCACGTGCTCGAAGGCGTTCACGCCCTGATAAATGTAGTCCTTTACGCGGTTGTAGGTCTGTGCCATGCCGTCGAGCGTAATCTGCACCCATTGCAACTGCCATAGTTCTTTGGCACGCTCTACCAGGTCGGCATCCATCAGGTAGCCATTGGTTATCATCTTCGAATGGAACGGCACGCCATGCTCCCTAAGTTCCGCGCAAATCTGGTCGATGGCCTTGGCATTGACCAGCGGCTCGCCGCCGAACCAACGGAGCGTAACTTCCTCGCCGCCACGATGTGCCATGATGTAGCGTACCACCCGGCTGGCCGTCTCGGCAGTCATGGTGGCGGGCTTTGTGCCCTGCTCATAGCAATAGAAGCAGCGGGCGTTGCAGCCAGTGGTAGTGAGAATGGTGTAAGTAGTGACAACCTTGGGGGCGGGCGTAAGGAGCGCAGCCATCTGGCGAACCTGACGGCGGAGTTTGCGGTCGTCGTGCTCTTGTGACACCAGGAACCATCGGTCTATCAGTTCCCGCTGGGTCGTGATATCAGCAGTTTCGTCAGGTGTCAGCAACACCAGCGAGCAGGTCAGGGTATTATAGAGCAGTAGCCCGTCATCCACCGGCTGCTGCACCACGTAGGTCATCAGTCGGTATTGCTGACCGTCGGCCCGCTTCTGCCGGCCTACAGTCTGTTCAAACAGTGATGCTGTCGGGATAATTATCTTCATTGTTTAAATAGCGTTCGTATTCATCTTTCATGGACGTCCTCATGTCATGAATAAACTCCTGCTGCTTTACAGATGTACAGTTAATATCTTTTTTACACATCACGAGGCGGATGCATTGGGGATAGTTGAAGCAGGTGGCGCAGGCCTTGATGTCGGCCCGGCGCTCCTTAAACTTGCGGAGGATGGCATCATTGCGCTCCTCGCTGTCGATTTGGCCGAAAAACTCGCGGTCGATGTATTGATGGCATTTGCCGAGGTGGCCGTCAGGAGCAATCACCACACGACTGCCGTCGACTTCAGCCATGCATCTATTCACCCTAATGCTCTTCGGCAATCTCCTTTTAAAATGGAAGCCACAAGCGGCTATCTGCTGTTCCAACTGCATCAGCTGAGCAAAGAGTTCGGCATTATGCTCCTCATCAAGCAATCCAGCGGAATAGACCGAGAGACGTTCGTCGGCACCGAAGCGCTGGTGCAGCAGTTCTACCAATTCAGCCATCTCCCCGATGTTATGCTTACCGACGTTCAGGCGTGTTTTTACACGGATGCCGGCGGCGATCAGTAGGCCAATGTTCTGCAGCACGCGCTCGAATGCGTTCACGTCACGATACACATAGTCTTTTACGCGGTTGTAGGTCTGCTCCATGCCGTCGAGCGTAATCTGCACCCATTGTAATTGCCACAATTCTTTGGCACGCTGCACCATGTCGGCATTGAACAAATAGCCGTTGGAAACCATCTCCGAGCGGAACGGCACGCCCTGCCTGCTGAGTTCCGTGCAAATCTGGTCAATCACCTTGGCATTGACCAACGGTTCGCCACCGAACCAACTGCACCAGACTTGCTCGTCGCCACGATGCGCCACGATGTAACGCACCACCTTGCTTGCAGTCTCAGCGGTCATGGTGACGGGCTTCGTGCCCTGCTCGTAGCAGTAGAAGCAGCGGGCGTTGCAGCCAGTGGTGGGGAGGATGACATAGGTGTTGATGGCCTTGGAGGCGGGCTCGAGGAGTACTGCCATCTGCCGGACCTGCTGAGAGAGTTTCCTGTCGTCGTGCGCCTCTGGCACCAGGAACCAGCGGTCTATCAGTTCGTGTTGCGCTGTGAGGTCGGCGGCCTCGTCGGGCGACAACAGCACCAGCGAGCACGTCAGGGTGTTGTAGAGCAGCAGCCCGTCATCGACGGGCTGCTGCACCACGTAGGCCATCAAGCGGTAATGCTGACCGTCAGCACGCTTCTGCCGACCTGCAATCTGTTCAAAGAATAATGCTGTTGGGATAATGACTTTCATTGTCCTCTTGGGCATTTACCTCAACGCATAGGTTAAGCATTCCTGATACGCCGGGCTAAGCACATGTCATTGTTGCTGGTACTTGAATGAGAAAATGATTAGAGGGTTTCCGGGCTCTCATCATAGAAAACACACCAATTCGCACCACATGAACTCTGTGTGTCCAAGAGATTGCGTTTCATCTCTACCACCTGCAGTTCAGGTTTCTCGAATTTCTTTTTTCCTTCCATAATTGTATAAATATAAATTGTTAATAAATATAATGTTGTATAACACGATTATCAAATTTATAGTGGAAGCCAAGCACAAACTATATGGGCATAAAGAAAGCGCAGGCCCAGTCCATATATCCTGCCAGGCCTTGCACAGCCCCAAATACACTATGGAATGAAGTCTGCGCATGAAGCGCAGCTCCAATGTGTACTTGGTTTTGCTCGTTAAATCCCTTTCGAGGTGCAAGTTCGGCAGGATAATTGAGCAATAAAGATTCGTGACTCATACGAATCACGATTGCAAAGGTACGAATTTTCTATGAATAAACGCACAGAAATTTAGTTTTTTTGCTGTTTTACCTATTTAATAATAAATAAAAAGCAAATTTGTGGACGAAAATTGTTGTTTTTTGCCGAAATTATCGTATCTTTGCCAGCGCAAAGAAGCAAATGAGAATAGATAATAAGTTTGTCGAACCCGCCAAAGAATCGCCTCTGATAGCCTCAGACCGTGCGGTTAATTTGGCTAAAAATAGTTAAGAATGATGCAAGTATTTGAAAATCAGTATAGAATCGTCGGAAACCAAGTTTTCAACGAGGATGAGTATTAAGAAACAAGAGACTGGCAATCCACATGGATGTCAGTCTTTTTTTAGATCAGAAAACCTTGAAGAAATGAGAAATAAGTTAATCCTATCATTTTTAGGGGTCTATCTTGCCCTGACGTTGAATGCCCAGACCTTGCGTCCAAAGGTCGAGCAGAAGAAGGTGTATAACGAGGACATCAACCCCATCGAGCAGATAGACCAGGCTATAGAGAAGTCTAAGTCTGAGGGAAAGTTCGTCATCTGTCAGGTCGGCGGAAATTGGTGTCCCTGGTGTTTACGCTTTGCTGACTTCATCACAAATGATACGACCATCAGCAAAGTTATTGACGAGAACTTCGTCTATATCCATGTGAACTATAACCCGCGCAAGTCTGAGGGAGAGGAAAAGATGCTGTTAGCGAAGAAGATGCTGGAGCGTCTTAACAACCCTGCGCGTTTCGGCTTCCCTGTGTTTGTTGTGTTGGACGATGAGGGTAAAGTCATCCATATTCAAGATTCGAGTTTCTTGGAAGAAGGCCAAGGCTATGACCAGAAGAAAGTGCTGCGTTTCTTCAAGAACTGGACTCCTAAAGCCGTAAAACAAAGTGTAATCGCTAAAAAAGTCTAAGACTTCACATAAAAAAGGGGATTGTTGGGTAAAAAAACTGTATCTTTGCATCATATTAAGGTTTAAATAATAACATTATGACTTTATTCGATCAGATTAGCGAGGACATCAAGTCTGCAATGAAGGCTCGCGACAAGGTGCGCCTGGAGACGCTCCGCAACATTAAGAAAGTGTTCCTGGAAGCGAAGACTGCTCCAGGAGCCAACGACACATTGGTTGATGCTGATGCATTAAAGATTATCTCAAAACTTGCAAAGCAGGGCAAAGAGACGGCGACGACCTACACACAAGCAGGACGTCAGGATTTGGCTGATGCTGAGTTGGCACAGGTGGAGGTACTTGAGAGTTACCTGCCGAAACAACTTTCCAAAGAGGAGATTGAGGCAGAGGTGAAGAAGATTATTGCTGAAGTGGGAGCCACAAGCATGAAGGAGATGGGAATGGTTATGGGCACAGCCAGCAAGCAGTTGGCAGGAAAGGCTGATGGCCGAGTCATTTCTGAGATTGTAAAGAAACTCTTGGCATAAACTTAGATTTTATGTTTGGAATTAGTGGCACAATAATGGCACAGAGCACCGTAACTCGTTGGTACTCAGTATGTGCTTTAAACTTCAACGAGGATGAGTATTAAAGCCTATTAACAATTGAATGCCAGCGAGATGAACAAGAATCGTTTGTTCGTCTCGCTGGTGTTTTATTGGGGTATGTTGAACATACAATCCAGCATTGCGACTGCTCAGTGAAGAATTTGTAAAACGTTAAATTTCGTCTTTCTATTAGCTAAATAGGTACAAATAGCTATCTTTGTAAAATAGTTATCTAATTCTGTAGTTTTTTGACTCCTTTGTATGACTTACTATCAGATGACGAATTAAGAATCAAGAAAGAATGAACGATTTAGAACGTGAATTTGAAGAAATGGTCAGGAAGAACCGAGGCACGATTTACACCGTCTGCTACATGTTCTCCAACGACCAGGACGAGGTGGCCGATTTGTTCCAAGAGGTGCTTATCAACCTTTGGAAGAGCCTTCCCTCGTTTGAGGGGCGTAGCGACGTGCGCTCCTGGATTTATCGCGTTAGCCTGAACGTGTGCATCTCGCTCGACCACAAGAAACGACGACACAAGACTGTGCCGCTGACTATGGACATCAACCCCTACGAAGAGACGGAGACCAACCAAAACTCACGGCAGATGGACATGTTGCGTCAGCGCATTGCAAGGCTGGGACAGTACGACCGTGCCATCATCCTGCTCTGGCTTGAGAATATGAGTTACGAGGAGATTGCGGCCATCATGGGCATCACGGTCAAGAACGTATCTGTGCGTCTCTACCGTATCAAAGAGGAATTAAAGAATATGTCAAACGATTAAACCCAAATAAGAATTATGGAGAATCAGAATAACAACTTACAGGAACTGGAAGAATTGCGCAGTCAGGTCGCAGAGTTTAAGAACCGCATAGAGCAGCAGGAGATTGTCAGCCGACACCTGTTGAAAGAGGCGATGAAAGGCCACGTGTCGTGGATTAGGCAGATGAGTTTTTGGGGCAGCGTAGCGGAATTGGCGTTATTACCTTTGTTTGTTTACGTTCTAAGAAGCATCGCCGGTTTTTTATGGCTACCAATTATTGTCGTAGGTCTTTTGATAGCTGGTGAGGCCGTTTTCAACTTCTGGAATGTCAGTACCATCCGCGATAAACATCTTGCAGTTGATGATGTGCTCAGTGCCCAGCAACGGTTGATAACCTTCAAACGCAGGGAGAAACTATACACGTTCAGCATAGTTCCTTTCATATTGCTTTGGTTAGCATGCATTCCGTTTGGCGTTTTTCATGGCACCGACATCCCTTTCCCCTCAAGTGACAGATTGCTTGTTTATTTCGTGGCGATTGTCATCGTATTTGCCATATCATTCTATGTCTTTTCCCGCGAGATGTGCTCGCTGAACAAGGCTATCAAGGATATAGACGAATTTGCCGGTAAGGAATAAACAAATAAGTTTGTCGCACCCGCTAATGAATCGCCTTTGATGGTCTCAGACCGTGCAGTTTATTTGGCTAAAAATAGTTAAGAATGATGCAAGTAATTGAAAATCAGTATAGAATCGTCGAAAACCAAGTTTTCAACGAGGATGAATATTAGGACAGCGTTTTCTGTGTAAGGGTATGGACTGCGTGTAACGACTTAATACAGCATATAATCGATGAAAAGAATAGTTACATTATTCATGTTGTTACAGGAACAACCCTGTTCGCAGCAGAAGTCAGCCAGCAAGAGGCAATGGAAAAGGCAAGTGCCTTCATGCTACAGCGCAAAGGCAGCACAACGGCGATGCGACGCGCACAGCTGCCCCTCAATATGCAGCAGGCCGAAGCAGGGGCGCAGTTGCTCTATGCCTTCAATATAGAAGGTGGCGGTTTTGTCATTGCCTGAGGACAATACCCTGGTGCTCGTCGTTGAGAACCAAAGCGAAGAGGAGGTCAGCACGGTCACCAAACTGAAGGTTGGCAAGACTAGCGGAAAGGATTTCATATCAGCACTGGATATCAACAAGACCTTGCGTCCCACCGAGCTCCTTCCTGGCGAGCGCACCACCCTGCGCTATTCTATGACAATATCCTGCCAAGGTGATCTGGAGATAAACTTGCAGGATTATTCAACGTTGACAACCCTCGACCACACCCAAGTCACCGTGAAGAACAGTCCGCACTTCTACGACCTTCAGATGATTGACTACAAGATAGAATATCTGGATAACAGGACCCTAGAGGCCGAGTTCTACATCAAGAACAACGACACACGCACATGGCAGAGACCCTACAGCATTATTATGCTGGCGGACATGGAAGGGGCAGAGACGCCTATGAAGGGCATATCGTATGACCCCATACCAACGGGGCAGATTCTCCAACTACTCCCACTGGCCTTGGATGGTATCTTACACAAAGTGGATGTACAGAAGGACGTACGCATCATGGTATATCCCGACTATGCCAAATTCTATTTAGGCGATTTCCTGTTGGATGTCACCGTTAAGATGGGTACCACCGTGACCCCTCAGGGCGTAACGGCCATTGACGCCATCCGTACTGTGAACTGCGAACAAGACTCTCCTTACTACGACCTCCAGGGTCGTCGCGTCAACGGCAAGCCAGCCAAGGGCGTATATATTAAAAACGGGAAAATCATTCGATTCTCTTCCCATTCTCAGTTATAAAAAACACTTAAATTCGAGTACAAAGGAAGTAACTTCGCTCGAAAGAACAAAAGAAAAGCACGTTTTCTTTTGGCTCTTTGCTCGCTTATTCGTACCTTTGTAGGCTAAAACGTAGAAAAAGGTATGATAGACGAGAAGAAACCACTGATATTGATATCGAACGACGACGGTTGGGAGGCCAAGGGAATCAACCAGCTGGTGGATATGGTTCGCAACCTGGGTGACGTGCTGGTGTGTGCGCCGGACGGTGCACGGAGCGGTATGTCATGCGCTTTCTCGGCAACGACACCGTTGCGGCTGACGCTGCGGCGGCAGGAGCCGGGCGTCGAGGTGTGGTCGTGTAACGGCACGCCGACAGACTGTGTGAAGCTGGCGCTGGCAGAATTGTGCGAGCAGAAACCCGACTTGGTGTTGGGCGGTATCAATCATGGCGACAATGCCTCGGTGAACACGCACTACAGCGGCACGATGGGTGTGGTAATGGAGGGTTGCATGAAGTATATCCCCTCGATGGCCTATTCGTTGTGCGACCACAACGAAGATGCCGACTTCGAACCATTGCGGCCGTATGTGAAGCAGATAACGGAATGGGTGTTGCGTGAAGGACTGGCTCCCGGCGTGTGTCTGAACGTGAACTTCCCGAAGTTGGAATCCCAGCCCTCAGTCCTCAGCCCTCAGCCCTACAAGGGGGTGAAAGTGTGTCGGATGTCGCGAGGAACGTGGGGCAGCGAGGTGTCGCGCTGTCACCATCCTCGGGGCTACGATTACTGGTGGATGGTGGGTCACTACCGGAATGACGAGCCCGAGGCCACGGATACCGATCGTTGGGCGCTGGATAACGGCTATGTGGCCGTTACGCCCACGGAGATCGACGTCACGGCGTACGAGGCGATGGCGGAGTTGCGGGATTTGGAGAAGATATAATGTTCAACGTTCAATGAAATATTACCTGATAGTCGGTGAGGCCAGTGGCGATTTGCACGCATCGCACTTGATGCAGTCGCTGAAGGCGCAGGACGGGGAGGCGGAGTTCCGCTTCTTCGGCGGCGACCTGATGGCCACAGTAGGCGGAACTTTGGTGAAGCACTACCGCGAACTGGCATACATGGGTTTCGTTCCCGTGCTGCTGCATCTGCGCACCATCCTGCGTAATATGGAGATGTGTAAGCAGGATATTGCCCTGTGGAAGCCCGATGTGGTCATTCTCGTCGACTATCCTGGTTTCAACCTGAAAATAGCGAAATATGTCCATAGCCTTCGCAATCAACCTTCAGCCTTCAGCCCTCAGCCATCTCCGAAAGTGTACTACTATATCTCGCCGAAGATTTGGGCGTGGAAGGAGTATCGCATCAAGAACATCAAGCGTGACGTGGACGAGCTGTTTTCGATATTGCCGTTCGAGGTGGAGTTCTTCGAACAGAAGCACCACTATCCCATTCATTACGTAGGTAATCCGACAGCGCACGAGGTGAGGGAGTTCCTGAATGGAAGAGAGAAGAAGGAAGATGGAAGAAATGAGAAGCCGATTATTGCACTGTTGGCGGGGTCACGGAAGCAGGAGATTAAGGACAATCTGCCGGCGATGATGGAAGCTACGCGGCATCTTACGGATAAGTACGACCTTGTGTTGGCCGGAGCTCCTTCGATAGAGCACGAGTATTACGAGCAATTCCTGACGGACAACAGTGTGCGTCTCGTTTCTGACGAGACATTCCCCTTGTTGGCCCGGGCTACGGCGGCACTAGTAACCAGTGGCACGGCGACCCTCGAGACTTGTATGTTCCGCGTGCCGCAGGTGGTGTGCTATAAAACGCCGTTGCCACAACTCATCGGTTTCCTGAAGCGCCACGTGCTCAGTGTGAAATACGTGTCGCTGGTGAATCTGATTGCCGACCGCGAAGTGGTGAAGGAACTGGTGGCCGAGACGTTCAGCGTCGATAACATTCGTCGTGAATTGGAGGCCATATTGCCTAGCGGCGAGAAGCGTCAGCAAATGTTGGATGACTACGACGAGGTGCATCAGCGCCTGGGTGAGAGTCATGCCCCCGACGAGGCCGCAAGGACCATGATTAGACTGTTGAGAGACAATAACCAATAAACAATAAACGTTATGAGAAAAGTATTCTTTTTGGTGCTGGCGGCTATGGCAGCCTTCACGGCACAAGCACAGAACATTCAGTTGCATTACGACTTCGGTCGCAACATCTATAGCGATGAGGAGTCTGACCGACAGAAAGTAACTGTAACCGTAGAACAGTTCAAAGCTGACGATTGGGGTTCGTGGTACTACTTCTTCGACCTTGACCTGACAAGCAAAGTGACACGTAGCATCTATACCGAGATCTCGCGCGAGCTTAAACTGGGCAAGGAATCGCCTCTGGCTGCCCATGTCGAGTATGACGGTGGTCTGTGGCATGCTGATGTCCCTAATGGTTGTGGTAGTTATCAGCAGGCCGGACTATTGGGTTTGGCCTACAACGGGCATAATGCCGATTTCTCAAAGACTTGGTCGGTACAGGCGCTCTACAAGCAGTTTATAAAGAGTTACGACGGCACGCATTCATACCCTAGCTTTCAGCTGACGGGTGTGTGGGGCTTGAACTTCCTGGACAACAAAATGACCTTCTCGGGATTCATCGATTTGTGGCGTGGCGAGAAGGGAGCCAACTATGGTGAAAAGCAGGGACATGGTATGCTGGTATTGCTGACCGAGCCTCAGTTGTGGTATAACGTCAACAAACACTTGTCTGTTGGTACCGAAATTGAAATCAGCAACAACTTTATTGTAAACTACTACAACGATAAGACGTTCTTCGTCAATCCTACTGTTGCCCTGAAGTGGAACTTATAAGTAACGGAATCAGAACACCGCAAAGCGCCCACGTTGCGACATAAACACCGCTTCGTGGGCTTCTTCTTGACATATCTGGGCCTCTGTCTCGTTGATGGTCGCAGGATAGTAAGAATTGCCATCGACGATGCGGCCAGTCAGGAACTCACACCACGTGCAGGCTGCCGTATAGCGCCCTAAGGTATATGACAAATGCATCCCGTCGCGATTGAGGATGTCCCCCAGGCGGTAGCGCACCAATTGGACGGCTGTGCCAGTAGGTACGATGCGCGGATTGCCTATTGCGGGCATCACGCTCAGCATGGTACTGACAATGTCGCTGTACATCTGGCGCTGCTTGTAGTCGTAGGGCTGGAAGCGTGATGACTTGAAGTCCTCGGCGTATGCCCACGTCATGTGCCATACGAATTCCACGTGGAAGTTGGTGACGTAGCTTTCGACGAGGCGTTTGAAGGTGGGAAGGTTCTTGTAACTATCAAAAACACCCGACAGTTGGCTGGCCTGTTGCAGGGAGATGACGTCCCACTGTTCGTCGCGGATGATTTGTTTCAGTGTCCATTTCTTGTGCTCCGAACGCACACCGCCTACGACCTTCCGATAGGCGTAGAGGGCGCTGTCCTTCACGAGATTGGTATAATGGCGGTCGATGGAACAGCCGCCGATATAGGCATTCCCGATAACCAGCGAGTCGCCTTGTGCACGCGCCAGTTCATAGAGGTATTGCTCAATGGCATCCTGCGAAAAGCTGTTGCCAATGGCTAACACTTTGACGACTTTCGCGTCAGAAGTGATAAGTGATAAGTGAAAAATGAATAGTAAAAAGAGTATTGCCTTTTTCATTTTACATCTTATTTCTTACATCTTACCTCTCACCTCATCCACCTTGCTTTTCGCAGCTTTACGCAACTTACGCACGGCCTTGTCGCGCTCCTGACGGACGCGCTCGCGTTTCAGGTCCATGTCCTCGCCGATTTCTGCCATCGTCTGACGCCAGCCCTTCAATCCATAGTAGCGACTGACCACCTCGCGCTCGCGCTCGTTGAGCACGTCGATGCAGGCTATGAGGTCGTCGTTCAGTGTGTCTTCCTCTACGATGGCGTCGGCCTTCTCGGCATTCTTGTCCTCAAGCACGTTGAGCAGGGTGTAGTTGTTGCGACTACCGACGGGCAGCGACTCGTCCGTCGAACGGACATCTACGGAGGCCTCCAGACGGCTGATGGCTTTCTCGATGCTGCGACGGATGTAGGGTGCGGCAAAGGTGACAAAGGCCTTGCCGCGAGCAGGGTCGAATTTTGTGGCGGCTTTCATAAGTCCGATACTTCCTTCGCTAATGAGGTCGTCAGTGCTCAGTGCGTCACTCTTATACTGTCGGGCCAGCGTAATCACATAGCCCATATTTGCTGTCACCAGCTGTTCTTGTTCCTTTGTCATAACCTCTTACATTTTACTTCTTACCTCTTACTTCTTACCTCTTACCTCGCATTATATTTCTCCAGCAGTCCTTTCACCAATTTGCCGTATCTCTTGATGACGTCATCGGGCCATGGGCCGGTAGCGGTTGCACGAGGCAACAGCATCGAGCACGACTCGTTCTTGTCGCTGATGCTCCAACACACCCAACTAATGCCCAGACGTTCGCACATCTTGATCCATTCTTCCTCGCTCTCCTCATCGATTTTACCATCGCCAGAAGCTTCAGTAGCACCGCTTTCGGAAATGAAGATGGGGATACCTCGTTTGGCAGCTCCTTCTGTGCGCTGACGCAGGTCGTCACCATGCGTAGCAGCATAGAAATGCACGGTGTACATGACGTTCGAGAGGCCCTCCAACGGACTCTCGGCAACCAGATGGATATCCTGATCCCAGTGGGGACAGCCCACGAGTACGACGTTGTCCTTATCGTATTTGCGGATTTCGCCAATGACCTCTTGGGCGTATTTCTTCAGGTCTACCCATTTGTCCTCGATGGGCTCGTTGTAGATTTCGTAGATAATGTGCGGATACTTGCCGTATTTGCGGGCCATCTCGCCAAAAAACTGCTTGGCCTCTTCCGTCATCAGCTTGTGCGAATGCCAGTCGATGATGACGTAGATGTTCTGCTTGATGGCGGCTTCGACGACGGGCGTCAGACACTGCATGGCGAACTCGGGGTTCTCCTGGAAGTTATCCTCGATATGCTGTCCGATAGCCGCACGGATGACACTACAGTGCCAGTCGTTCTTCAGCGTCTCCACGGCCCCCTTGTTATAGAAGCGCGGCCACAGGTTGTGCCAGCCCAGACTGACACCACGCAGAATGACGGGATTGCCCTTTTTGTCGCAGAGCTGGGCACCTTTTACTTGCAGTTTTCCGTACTGCTTGACGGGGTCGATGGCATGTACGTGACATGCCAACAAACTCAACATAATGATGGTCAGTAGTTTCTTCATTGTCATTGTTAGAATTTGCGTAGTTTATTAAAATAGAGATAAAGTGTACAAATAGACGACTGCGGCAGGAATGGCCAGCAGCGACGAGTCAAAGCGGTCGAGCATGCCACCGTGTCCGGGCAGGATATTACCGCTGTCCTTGATGCCTAAGGTGCGCTTGAAGAGACTCTCCACCAAGTCGCCCCACGTGCCGAAGATGACGACGACAAGGCCCAGTCCGAGCCAAGCCCACAGTGTCAGCATCTCACCGTCGAGATATGTGCTGATGGCCCAAGCGGCAGCCAGCACGAAGATGGCGCCACCGATGCTTCCCTCCCACGATTTTCCCGGAGAGATACGGGGGAACAGCTTGTGACGTCCCAATAGCGAACCGACACAGTAGGCACCGGTATCGTTGACCCACAGGAATACGAAGACACTCAGTGGCAACAGTGTGTTAAACGTGATTTCCCCGTTGGGTGTTGCCGTAAACGCCAGTACGTTGAGCAGTGAGAAGGGTAGGGCGATATACATCTGTGAGAGCATGGTGTATGCCCAGTCCTCTATGGGGTCGTTGTGCCGGAGATAGAGTTCCGATATCAGCAGGTAGATGATGGTCACCAGATAGGGGATGAATACCACGCTCTTGGCAATGCCGCCGTAGACATCGCTGCAGAAATACGTCATCGCGTAGAAAAAGTACACGCCGGCAACCGTAGAGATGAAGCGGTTGACGGTGACGTTCTCGCGTTCGTTCACCAGTCCGGTAAACTCCCAAATGGTCAGTCCTGTCACAATGCTAAACAACAGCACCATCGCATCAGGACGCAGGAACGACGCCACGATGGCAGCGACGAAGATGACGCCTGTGATGGTTCGAATGATTAAATTCTTCATATCGCTTTAGTTATTGGTTTCGTTATTCTCCGAAGCTTCTGCTCTATCCGACTGATCCGTATCGCCCGATTCGCCATTCGCCTTTGCCTCGAGTCCTTTTGCCTCGAGTTCCTTGGCACGACGCTCGGCCATTGCCTCGGCCTCGGCACGCTGCTGGGCTTCGATAAGTTCCTCCGCACGGCTGGTCCAGGGACGCTTGCCGAAAATCTTCTCTACGTCGTCGGCGAAGATAACCTCGCGTTCTACCAGTAATTGCGCCAGCTGGGCGTGACCGTCTTTGTGCTCAGTCAGTATCTGCTTCGCACGCTCGTACTGCTCGTTCACCATCTTCAGCACTTCTTCGTCCATCAGTTTGGCGGTGGTCTCTGAATAAGGCTTCTGGAACGTGTATTCCTGTTGGTTATAGTAGCATACGTTGGGCAGTTTGTCCGACATACCGGCATAGGCTACCATACCGTAAGCCTGCTTCGTGGTGCGCTCGAGGTCATTCATGGCACCTGTCGAGATCTGACCGATAAACAGCTCTTCCGCAGCACGGCCACCAAGCAGCGAACACATCTCGTCGAGCATGGCTTCCTTGGTTTGCAACACGCGCTCCTCGGGCAGATACCACGCAGCACCCAGAGCTCGTCCGCGAGGTACGATGCTCACCTTCACCAGTGGATTGGCAAACTCCGTAAACCACGATATCGTGGCGTGACCGGCCTCGTGAATGGCTATCGACTTCTTCTCAGCCTCCGTCATCACCTTCGTCTTCTTCTCCAGACCTCCGATGATGCGGTCAACGGCATCCAGGAAGTCCTGCTTGCCCACCTTCTCACGATTGAAACGGGCGGCAATGAGGGCGGCCTCATTACATACGTTGGCAATGTCGGCACCCGAGAATCCTGGCGTTTGACGGGCGAGGAAATCGACATCGACGCTCTCGTCGAGCTTCAACGGCTTCAGGTGTACCATGAATACCTCCTTACGCTCGTTCAGGTCGGGCAGGTCGACATGTATCTGACGGTCGAAACGACCCGCACGCAACAGGGCAGAGTCGAGCATGTCGGCACGGTTCGTCGCTGCCAGCGTGATGATACCGCTGTTCGTACCAAAACCGTCCATCTCCGTCAACAGGGCGTTCAGCGTGTTCTCGCGCTCGTCATTACCGCCCATTGCTGGATTCTTCGAACGCGCACGGCCCACGGCGTCAATCTCGTCGATGAAGATGATGCACGGCGCCTTCGTCTTGGCTTTCTCAAAAAGGTCGCGAACGCGCGAAGCACCCACACCGACGAACATCTCGACGAAATCGGAACCCGACATCGAGAAGAACGGCACACCAGCCTCGCCGGCAACGGCCTTCGCCAACAGCGTCTTACCAGTTCCCGGAGGTCCTACGAGCAGTGCTCCTTTGGGAATTTTACCGCCCAGGTCGGTATATTTCTGCGGATTCTTCAGGAAATCCACAATCTCCTGCATCTCCTGCTTGGCACCAGCTTGTCCGGCAACGTCCTTGAACGTGATGCCCAGGTCGCCGCCCTTTTCATACATCTGAGCCTTCGACTTGCCCACGCTGAAGATGCCACCGCCCATTCCGGCACCGCCACCGCCGCCCATGCGTCTCATCAGATACATCCAGACGAGGATGATGCCGCCGAAGAACAGGATGTTCATCAGCAGTGAATTGAAGAACTCGCTCTCCTTCGAGTTGTCGTAGGCAAACTTACCGCTGAATTTCTGTTCCTCACGGGCCTGATTGATAAACTGCTCAACCTGGTCCACCGAACCGATGGCCACCATGACACTGGGGTCCTTGCCCGTCTTGTCGACACCCTGATGGAAAACGTCACGGATGTGCTCCGGCTTGACATACATCTGCAGGGTGTTCTCATACTTGTTCACCACAATCTTCTCCGCGTACCCCTTCATGACCATCGTCTTGAAGTCCGAGTAGCTCGTCTCAGTCCTGACGCTCGATTTCTCGTTGCCCTGCGTAAAGTAGAGCATCACCAGAGCGATAATGACAAGGCCGTAGATCCAGTTCATGTTGAATCGCGGCATATTCATCTGGGGCTTGTTATTTTGTTTGTTCTGCTGTTCCATTAGTCAATGTCTTCTATCTGAGTTAATTCCGCATCGTCCCAAAGGTGTTCCAAATCGTAAAAATCACGCATGTCGGGCACAAAGATGTGTACTAGCACGTCGCCATAGTCCATAGCCACCCACTGGGCATTCTCCAAACCCACTACCGTCGACGGCTTCTCGCCCAACTGTTCGCGGGCCATGTCGCCTACCGACTCGGTAATGGCTTCCACCTGCGACGGTGAATTGCCCTGACAAATTACGAAATATCTGCAAATGGCACCTTCGATACCTTGCAGGTCGGCAACGACGATGCGCTGACCTTTTTTCTCTTGTATTCCTTTTTTAATTGTTTCTACTAATTGAGTCGTTTGTTCCATTTAATATATTAATGTGTATTTGATGGTACAAAGTTACATCATATAATTGAAAAAACCGCAGAAACATGAAAATTTTGCGTTTTTTTATAAAAAAGTGGCTAAAAATTTTGCTAGTTTCAGAAAAAGCTGTACCTTTGCACCCGCATTTAGAGAAATGCACTGCAATTTTGGGGTATGGTGTAATGGTAACACTGCAGATTCTGGTCCTGCCTTTCCTGGTTCGAGTCCGGGTACCCCAACAAAAAGATCGCTAAGTTCAATACTTAGCGATTCTTTGTTTTTCTTAGGGCTTCCGCGCCCGGTTACTCCTTCACCAGACGCACTTCATAAATCTCACCAATCTGCTTACGCGGCTTGGCCACGAATTTTACGCGCACCTGCTGTTTGCCCTTCAGGGCCTCAGCAGGAATGGGGTAGGTCTCGTATTTGAATTCAGAGATGCGGTACTTGCCTGTGTTGTTGACGGAAGTCACAAGGACGTCGTCGACGAAGATGTCGAACTCGTGGCTCTTCCATTCACCCACACCCCAGTATTTCAGTCGCAGACCCAGGTTCGTCTGTCCGCCAGTCTGCAGCAGATAGCTGAAATAATGGCCGTCACGGGCGTCGCGGAAGAATACGTCGTTGGTATTGCCTACAAACGAGTCATCTGTCTCCATAAAGTGGTCACTCTCGGGCTGTTGTTCGCCGGGCTGCACCTTGTCGGTTGTGCGGGCCTCCAGTGCCTGACGCTCCTGCTCCTTCTTGGCCAGATTGTCAAGATAGCCCTTGTAGTTGTCCTCCGTCAGCGCCAGCCAATACATCATGTAGCGCGAGTCGTGCAACTCGAAGAAAGGTATCAGCACATTGGCCGCTGACGATGGACGATTGACCATTTTTGTTTCCAGCATGAAATGGAGCGGCTGTCCTTCAATATCCTTTATCTGTGCGGCAATCTCGTCGATGTTGTTGTTGATGAGGATGGGTGCCTCGTTGATGGGTAGCTTCTTGCCCACGGCCAACTGTCCGAAACGGCTGTCGTCGGCTATCAGACCGGCCAGATCCTCCGTACCCGTCTTCATGGCGAGCATGATGGGGCCGTGCATCAAGGCTACATATTGTGGCAGGTTTGGCAAGTATTTCACGCTGTTGTGCATGGGGAAAGTCACTTCCACCACGTCGCCCTTCTTCCACTGGCGGTCGATGGTGACGTACGATGACGGACCGGTAATGATGTTGACGGCCTTGCCGTTGACCGTCACCTTAAACTGTCCGGGCTTCACCCAACCGGGATAGCGCACCAGCAATGGGAATTGTCCCTTGCCCTGCGCGATGGTGATACGGCTCGTCTCGGCATAGGGGAACTGTGTCTCCTGTCGCACCACGATGCCCTTCTCCTTCCAGTTCAGTTCGGAGGCCACGAAAAGGTTCACAAACAGCGCGTCACCCACGTGAGTATAGACGAACTGACCGTACTTACCGTGATTCTCCATACCTGTTCCCACGCAACACCACATGGCCTCGTTCGGTGCCGAATAGTTGCGGTAGTGGCGCGGACGGGCTGACGTGAAATAGACGTAGCCGCCATGCTCGGGATGCTGACTCGAAAGAATGTGATTGAACGTTGCCAGCTCGTAGAAGTCGGCATAGCGTGCCTCGGGATTGCGGCGGTGCAGACCCTCGGTCAGTTTCAGCATGTTGTTCGTGTTACAGGTCTCAGGACCGTCGATATCCTCGATGAAATCCTGACAAGCCTCCTTGCTGGGGAAATGCTCGCGACGGCTGTTACCACCGAATGCCAGCGACCGCTCACCGGTCACAATATCCCAGAAGTAACTGGCGGCCTCGTGATAAGGCTCAGTATTCGTCGAGCCGCATACCGTCTGCCCATTATCAGTCTTTCTGCAGGCCTTGACGGGATAAAGGTTTGCCAGTTCGCTGATGCGTTCAAAGCCGACAACCTTCGGCACCTGCGTGTTGGCATGCATGTTGTCCAGACAGTCCTGACGTTGCGACAGAGGCAACAGCAGACGCTTGTGCGAGAAACGACGGGCTGCGTCCAGATACTTCACGTCGCGCGTGATGGCGTAGGCATCGGCCAGCACCTCGTTCATGCCGCCGTGCTCCGTATGCAGCGTCTGCTCCACCTGGGCGTCGCTGAGGCCTGCCGTCAGATTGATGATCCAGTCGCAGAAACCCAGAAACAGCTGCTTGGCCTGTTCGTTGCCGCAATACACCCACGCGTCGCGCAGGCCTGCGTACATCTTATGCAGGTTGTAGTACGGCACCCATGCACCGTAATAAGGTCCGAAGTCACCTTTCTTATATGCCGACCAGATGCGGTCGCTGCCAGGCACGCCACCCACATAGCCCTTGCCCCACGTCGGGTGGTTCTTGGCATTGGCATCGGCACAGCGTTGCAATTCGCTGATCCAGTATTCCATGCGCTGCTGACATTCCTTGCTGCCCGTAGCGGCATTGATGGCCATCGCCGTCAGATAGTGACCGCCCACGTGACCGTCCAGTCCGTCCCAGTTAGGATACGACTTACCCTTCGGCGTCAGTCCGGCCTCCTTCAGGTATGGTGCCAACAAACGGTCGTTGTCATATTTCAGCAGCACGCTGATGTTCAGGTCGCGAGCCTTCTTCAGCGGTCCGTCCAACAGCGTCACGTCGCCCAACGGAAACTCGTCGGCATACAGTTTGTCTTGTGCCACAGCCGTCATTCCTGCGGCCATCAGCGCGATAAGAATCAGGATTTTCTTCATTGTTTCACTTTGTATTTTGGTTTCATTCTGCAAAGGTACGAATAAGTGAGTAAAATGCAAAGGGAAAACCTTATTTTCTTTTGCATTTTCGAGCGAAAGTGCCTTCTCGCGTAGCGAAAAGGTACGAATAAGTGAGCAAAATACCAAATTTATATGAGTATTTTCGAACGGTAGATTGCAACGCCACACTCTACACCTTTAGGTTAGAGAAACTTCCCGCAAAGCGAAAAGTTGATTAAACCGAGCAAAATACAAAATTTTTATTCTATTTTTAAATCCCTGCATTATAGCCGCCCCTTATCAAGGTGCTCTAAATCTTTCTTTTCTTTCCTCGATCTTAACTCATCCATATAGCCGGCAGTGACGATACCTGAAGGCAGGGCGATGATGGCGATACCAACCATAGAGGATATAATGCTGATGACGCGACCTGTATCTGATATCGGATAAAGGTCGCCATAGCCTACGGTGGTCAGCGTACATGTGGCCCAGTAGAAGGCATCAAAGAAGTCGTCGTACAATACTCTCCCCGATATAGGATCAACCTGCTCTTCAGCATTGAACATAATAAGAGCTGTGATGAATATATAAAACAAGGCCAACGAAAATACTGCCATCAGGATCTTGCTTTGCTTGCGAATGACAGCCATGATGATTTCCAATGGCTCAAAATAGCGGATAACCTTAAAAATCCTCAGGATCTTCAATAGTCTCGATACACGGAAAATTTTGAAAGAAGGGCCTAACAAGTTGAAAATAGGCAGAATTGACAGCAAGTCAATAATGGCCATTGGGGTAAATGGATAAATCGCAAATGCTGCCGCTTTACTGCGTTTTGATGCAAAATCAGCAGTACACCATCGAAGAATATAGTCCGCTATAAAGCATAATCCTGATATCAAGTCAAAATACCAGAATATCTTGTATTGCGTCCTAAACATCAACGGCAATATGCCTATTGCAATGGCAATCAGCATCACAATGTCATAGACCCGAGATGCCTTGCTCTCCTTGTTCCTTGGCTCTACCAGCCTGTATATCTTCTCTCGTATCATCTTTTCTACGGCACAGGTTATTGTTTTGCTCTTCTTGTTTTCATTCCTGATTTTTTCTGGGACTCAGCGCATCATTTGATGATGACACAACGACCATTGACGATATATAGACCTGGCTGTAAATGGCCTTTCATCAGTCTGCGGCCTTGCAAGTCATAGATGGTGTCATTCTTCTTCGCTACACCCTTAACTACATCTTCAATGCCCGAACCTTCGTCCTGTAAAGGCAAGAATTCCGCTGTGGAAAGCAGTTGGGCATAGACGTCGAAGGGCTGTAGTATACTGGCAGCCGTGAGACGGCTGAATCCCCATTGACCATTCTGCTGAGCCAGGACGTAGTCGCCGGCAAAAAGAGACGCTGCCGTGTAGGTGCCACGGAAGACAGCATCCAGAGGCGATGTGCTATAGCCTACGGTGCCTGTTCCCATAAGTACGATATCGCCTTGAGCTTGTAACAGACAGGGCGTGTGGGCAGGGATGGTGGTGAGTGGTGTGAGATGTAGGTCTGCATCAAGCTGATAAACCTTTACACCTTCAGGAATAGCAGCTTCGAAGGGTACTGTCACCATGCGACAGCCTTCAACACGGAGCGAGAGCGAGGCTTGCTGGGCATTGAAGTTGCTGACAGGACGGAAATCGCCACCATCGGCTGTCAGCACAAGCGACTGACACTCGCCACCAACGACAATATTCTGACCAGCGCTATTGCCTGCAGAGAGATAGGCCACACGATTGCCTGACGTCCAGGGAAGCTCACTGGGTAGTGCCGTTACCTGCGTCATGTCTATGCTGGTACAGGCAGCATCGCCCAGATAGTCGAGTACATAGCTGTCGTCAGCAACGAAAGCTCCTGCCAGCTTAGCCGAATAGGGCGATGAGGCATTGGCGAGATAGACGTCGCCAAAAGTGATGGTGAGGTGCGACTGACTGTTGTCGCAGGTCAGCGAGAGCAGTCCCTGACAGCCATCTGTAAGTGTAGCTGGCGAGAGGTCGAAGAAGAGACTGAAGTTCTCGCCCTTACTCAGGTCTATACGGCCATAGTTATGTGATGCTGCCTTTCCTTCGGCATTGACATAGTATAACGTGGTGGCACCTGCCGTGAGCGCACTCGTTGTGGTGACCTTCTTGATCTGCATCACCAACTGACTGTAGCGGTTGTCCAGCTGTATATAACCTGCAGAGACATTCTTACGAGTGGATATCAGCGAATTGCTGGAGTCGAAGGTCTTCGTCTTTCCACTCAATTGATAGTTAGAACCAAATTTCGAATTGGTGGTTTGCATATCATCCAAACGACCAAAGCGTACGGCGCTGCCTGTCATGTCAGACACCTGACGGTTGTGGCTGCGTATGAAGAGGATGGTAGCGACCTTATCAGCAGCAACAGAGACGACAGGTCGGCAGGTCTCAGCGTCAAAGGTCAGGTCTTTCTTCTGTAGCGCTTTTCCACTTTTACCTGTTGTACGGATAAAGCCTGATTGTGTATAGAACGGCAGGTCGAGTGTCATCTCGACATCGTTCTGGTTGGCGTTGGCAACGACAGCCACAACGGTATCACCCGTCACGGAGAGATAGGCAGAGCCCTCGAGTCCCGTATCACCGAAGTCAATGTCAACACGCGTCATGCCTGTCACGAATTTGGCAAAGTGGGCCATGATATAGCCACGTTTGGTGATGGTACCGCTGCTACCAGCGCCTTTTGTGCCGTCGCCCATCATGCCGTAGTAGCGTTTGGCAGCATAGTGAATCCAGGCATTGAAGTCGCCCAACATACAGGTATTGATGGCACGGAAGAAATTGAAAAAGTCCTTCGAGAAATCAAAGTCGCGCGTGTTGCCCTCTACCTCGTTCCAGTTAATCAGATACTCCGTCATCCAGATCTCCTTACCCTTCTGCGCCAGTTTCTTGTACGCCGACTGGATGCCACCATACTGGTGACCGCCATAGATGTCGAAGCCTGCCAGCACATCGTCCTTGTTCAGTGCGTTGGCGTAGCTGTCACTGACAGCCAGCGTCTCTGGAGCCATCACCTTGGTGCTGATGCTGGGGCCATAGGTCTTTACGAACTCGGCAATCTCAGAGGCATCCCACAGACAGCCGGCATACGATGCAGGCCAGTCGGGTTCGTTCTGAATGCTGATAGCATCGAGCTCCACGCCATTCTTGCGCAGATACTGCACATAGTCCTCCAAATACTGGGCATAGTCGGGCCAGTTTTCTTTCTTCAGTTTACCCGTTGTGCCGTCTTCGTTCTTAGCATTGCTGGTACCATTAGTCTTCCACTCGGCAGGCTGTCCCCATGGTGAAGCAAAGACGATGAGTCCTTTCTGTTTGGCATACTTTGCCGTATTCAGCGACTGTACCCAGGCGTTCTTGCCAATAGGAATGTACAGACGCATGATGTTACAACCTACCGTACTTGACTCACCCCATACCTTGTCAATCTCCGCATTGCTCATGTGGTTATACTGGAACGAGGGCGAGCAGACGAAACCGCCAAAGCCCGTGATACGCTGATGCGTCTTGGTAGCATCAATGCGAACGGTGTTCTGTGCTGTCGTTGAAAGTTGGCAGCCTACAGCAAGAAGGCAGCAAACTATTAGGATTCTTACATATTGTCTCATATTATCAAATTTTTATTATTCTCCTGAACTCACTTAATCACGACCATGAGCTTTGCTCGAGCTCGTTCACGTTCGGAAATATAAAATGTCTTGTAAATTTCATTCTTGTGATCATATTGGTGATTCTTCGGAGAAAACATCTCCAATTCATTATCTTGTGCCATATCTCCTGCAAAGGTAGTGTAAATTGAGCGAAATACAAAGAAAAAACAGATTTTTTTCTTTGTATTTTACTCACTTATTCGTACCTTTTCGCTACGCGAGAAGGCACTTTCGCTCGAAAATGCAAAAAAAAATAAGGTTTTCCCTTTGCATTTTACTCACTTATTCGTACCTTTTCGCTATGCGAGAAGGCACTTTCGCTCGAAAATGCAAAAAAAAAATAAGGTTTTCCCTTTGCATTTTACTCACTTATTCGTACCTTTGCAGATGAATATGAATCGAATCGGTGTAATAGCAATCATCCTGACGCTGTTGTCAGCCAAGATGCTGGCACAGACTGAGGGGAACAACGGCGTTCTGCCGGGAGGCAACAGCGCCACCAGTTCATACGCTCCGAACGACGTTATATTGTCTGACACACTGAAGCTGCATCTTGAACCGCAGTTCACCACACCCTTACAGATGAAAGAACCCATCTACGGACAACACAACGATTTCATAGAGTCGTCGAAGATGGGTGCTGTTGGCTTCCAACTTTGGAAGAATGCTGCGATTGGAGTTGCGGGTTCGACGTACCACCTGCCCGGACTGATGGACATCTCTACGGGTGCCCTGACGTTACATCAGGACCTCGGACGCTGGCACTTTACGGCTTCCGGCATGGCCGACAAGTACTGGATGCCTTGGCAGCGCAGCCTTTTTACCCAATATGGTTTTGGCGGAACAGTAGGCTTCGACCTGAGCAAAAACGTTACATTACACGCCTTCGCTTCCTACTATGCCAACAGGATGATGGTCGGACCAGCCATGAGCCCTTACGTTAACACCTCCACCTTTGGCGGTTATGCCGACATTCGTTTCAGCAACGTCTTCGGAACCAACGTCGGAGTGCGTCGGTATGTGAATCCCATGACAGGCAAATGGACTACCGAACCAATTGTCAATCCCTACATCAAGATTGGCGACTCGAAGATTGAGCTGCCCCTTGGCGGTTTGCTGCAGAAACTGGTTTGGGGCGACCGCGATAATCCCATGAACTTCCGTCCTCACCCAATGAGCCGCCCACCTGTCAAGAGATAAAGATCAAACCGTGCTTGGCACAGGGCCATCTTCCTTCATCCATCGTTCATCGTCAGTCCCAACCACTGTCGTCAGCTATCGTTACTGTCATCCCCTGACATGTTATCAATAGCTGAATCCGCTACCTGTCCATCTTAGCGTCTTCTGTGTCTTCTTGCCATCTTCATGCCAGGTTGTGACGATGATGTCCTTGCCTGTACGTGGCAGAGCATAGGATTTGTCGAACAATTCCACGTCGAAACCTGGCGTGTTACATCCGGCCATCGTCTTCGTGGCATTGTCGTAGCGGAAGAAATTCAGCCCGTCGTATTGTCCGAGGATTGGTTTCCCTTTCTGGAAACTCCATCTGTTTTCGGCAAAGAGTTTGTGTTTGCCGTCCGACTCATTCCAGTAGCACATCTCTATCCTTGATAAATAATCTTCGTACTTTTGCTCATAGACCATGAAACCGTTTTTCGTGTCAATAGTAAGTGTCACGTTCTCGTCGAGCGGAAGGCCCTTTTCTTTACTGGTAATGGCACGCTGCAGGCCTTTGTAAATGGCTATTCCCTCCATATCACATTCCTCTACTTCTTCGGAGAGGGTAGATGTGAGATAGGCCTTCACAAAGTCTTTGATTGTTGGGCGTGCACCCTGGTAGTCTACTCGGAAGCCTTCCTGTGCTGCTACAGCCAGCACACAGCAGACAAAAATGGTTGCTAATGATAGTTTTTTCATCGTGTTTCTGTTTTGTTGTATAACTTGACTGCAAAAATACGAAATATAATCGAAATAATGCATATTTTTTCAAACTTCTTGTTATTCTCGCATATTTTTGCTAATTTTGCGATCGAAAACTATCAGATTACGCAGAATACTCCCTCACCGCACCCTTGGTATCTGAGGTGATTATGCATAAACCTCTTCTTCTTTATGCACCACTTCCAATATTGGGGCATCAAGAGCCTGTTCAATAGACACAAGCGTGTCGATAGTAAAATTATGCGTGCCTCGCATCCATTTACTAATTTCGGCCTCTTTCTTGCCCAATTGCAGAGCCAAGTCCTTCTGTTTCAGACCCTTTTCTGTCAATATCTCATGAATGCGGTCCACAATTTGGAACGACATTTCCACTCTTTCTCTCACCTCTGGATTCACCGCCTTGCGACGAGCCTCTAAAATACTACTCCTCTTCATTACGCGTAAAATTTAAATTTCCTATTATTTCTTTGTCAACCAAAACCAACGAGCCATCACTTCAACAAGTTCAATCCTATAATGTTGCTCAGCCATTTCTTAACTTTTAAGTTATCTCGCTGCAAAGATAGGAACTTTTTTTGAAACCTCCAAATAATTAACTTAAAAATTAAGTTTTCTCCAACGATTTTGTTTTACTCTTCCCTCAGACATCAGACGTCAGCCATCGTTCAGTCCCACCCGCTGTCATCATTATTCTCCATATAGCGGCTCATGCCGTTGTCATCCATGTCATCCTCTGACGCGGGGTCGAAGCCACGCATATTGTCAGGCTCATGGGGAGGACGCCCTTTTCCTTCTACTGTTTTCTTCAATCAACTTCTTTTCTAAACCCCTCGAATTCGATACAATTAGAATCTTTTTTATTGGCGTCCGAAAAGAGCCCTGTTCATCCCATTTTTCCGACGGAATTTGAATTTTTCTAATTGCCTCGGACAAATGGAACTCACCTGAATCACAACGAAATTGTCCGAGAGATAATAAAAAATTTTGATAGCCCCTTGCTTCATCTACCTATTTTAAATATATTCATCGTCCTTCGTCTCTGACATCAAGCGTTTCATCTCTTCTTCGGGAGGCAACAACTCTTTCACTCCAAGTCATCTGCCTTCATCCTGTTTTGATAGGCTATCTGGATATAATATTTCCGTTCATCATACTCTTTTGCATAACGGAAGATTGCAACATGGTGAGTGAACGAGATATTCAGAAAAGCCGTAATGGGGAAACTGTCATCGCTTGTAAGCCGCAATTGACGAATAAAATCAGCCTCAGAATCAGCTTTTTGCAAATCGGTAGTTTTAACTACCGAATTAGCAGAACGCCCATGAGTGTTAAAATTTGTAATTTCGGTAGTTCCGACTACCGAAATGGTTTCAATGTCTTTCCAAGTCTCATAAAAGCGACGCATCAGCTTGATATTCTCTTCAGAGAAGCCCTTTTTTTTACTGGTTCAGCCTTCTTCGACGGAATGGACTGAATAATACGGAAAATACCTTCAAGGTCAGAGGCATTAGTCATGTAAGGCTTGCCATCAGCAGCAATCATTCGAGTAGGGGTACAAATTGTACCCCACCTGGAATTGAGTTCTGGGTCACGAGCACGCATACGCTTGATATACTGCTTTACATCCTTGCTTTCGGTTACTATTTCCACAATATTTGCTACTGCAAAATAATACTTCTCTTTCTCCGCATCCCATACGATGCGAACCTGCTTGCCCTCAAAGAGCTGTATATAGAAATTCTCTTTCATTATTATTACTACTTGACGTTTGCAAAGTTACGAATAAGCGAGCAAAATACAAAACAAAAAACGTTTTTTTTTGTTTTTATTGTCGAGCGGGAGCATCTTCTCGCGAAGCGAAAATTTACACCTTTTTTATATAGTAGGCAAAATCCGAAAAAGTTACGCAGTAAATTGGTTTTTATTTTATCTCCACCGAACCGTCTGCTTTCGTGCGCAGCATGCCGGCCTTTTCGGCAAGTTCCAGAGATTCTCCTGTACTTCCCAAGGTTTGTATGCCATATCATTACTCTTTTATTATTTTTGCCTATCTTCCATCAGCCTTCAGACATCAGACATCATTCAGTCCCACCCGCTGTCATCAGACAGCGTTAACGTCTCTCAATATTCCTGCAACATATCTTTAGCAACTCCCTCATCGCCATAACCAACAACAAGGATGCTATCCCTGATATATCGTCTGTAGAACTGGAGTACAACCTTTTTAATATCTGAGGGTAGGTAATGCATAATCTCCAGCTGCATTTCCTTGGGTATTCTCCATATGGCTTCAGCGATACTACCAACTATTGCGCCGAGCGTGTCAGCATCTGCTCCCAAGCTTACAGCTTTGCGAACTGCATCTTCGAAAGAAGTGCTATTCCCAATAATCCATAGAGCAACAGGAACCGTTCCTTGACATGTCTCATCAAAACGATTAATCACATCCTCCTTTTTAATATTGATGTCATATCCCGCATATTTAGCACATGACTCAACCAGTTCTTTCACTTGCTCTTGCGTGAAATCGGGATGATAGCAGGGCAGCTCAATACCATATTGAATAGCCAAAGCAACAGTCTGCGCACCCTTTATTCCTTCTGGGTGATTATGTGAGCATGCTGCAGTCTCTTCTGCCATCTTCAATAGATATTTGAACTCCAAATCATGGGCTGCCCATGCCACTGGACTTACTCTCATTGCTGATCCATTACCAAAAGAGGTGTAGGGCTGGGGCTTATCACTACGAACCCATTGTGCAAATCGACCTCCATAGCCACCCATCGGATGTGGATAACGTCGGCACCATTCATGGATGCTCTCGCCAAAGTCTTTATTATGTAGCAGTGCATCAGCGACTGCAACAGTACAGATTGTGTCATCCGTAAAGCTGTTCTCCTTTGATAGCCACTCAAAGTTGTAGTCATTTGTTGGGTGAAACTCCCAACGGCTGCCTACGATATCTCCAATTATAGCGCCAATCATATCTAAAGTACATTATTGAAGTTTGTCAATAAAGTTCTTAACTTGCATATATCGGAATGCGTAGTCATATCTCTCTGACAAAGGCGATAGTTCGTCCTCAAGGTATTTTTCTGAAGGAATACCGAATAAGGGAACAAGGGATTGAAGGGCTTGAAGAACTCGTTTCTTCAAATGCTCCTCTTTCCCAGTAGCATTCCTAAAGAACAATGTGCCAAAAAGCAATGCATACTTCATAGTACGATCTGCTTTCTTTTTGAAGTCATCATCTTTGAATGAAGGTTTGCCCATTGATCGGCAGAAACCTGAAAATCGTTCAAGTGCTTCAATTCCGTCAATACTCATACTCCTATCCAAACTGTCGTATAACTGTTTCTGGCAAGTACTTCTATATATGGGTTCTATTTCATCAAACTGGTATTTATGCCTGTTTAAATAGCATATTTCAATAGAAGCGAACATGGATAACGAGAAGAAATTCAAGTCATCCTTGGTTACGAATTTGAAAACAGATTTGTTGAGCTGTTCTGCACGCTTAGCTATAAGTTCAGAATAGTTTGACAAGACAGAACTAGACAACTCTCCATAACTTTTGATAGTCTTTTTCGATACAGTTATTTCTTCATACTCGACAATCTCTCTATCGTTGCTGGTTTCAGCTTTACCTTCCTCCTCTTCATCGGTAATAGCATCATCAATCGAACGTATTTTCTTTCTGATACTTTCTTCAATACATTCTATTAGGCGAGAAGTCCTATCAACAAGAATCGATCTGTGGCTATGAACTTCATCATTGTCATAGGCAGCATTGTATTTAATATCTGGTAAAGACTTGTCCTTTGCGCGTTCTTTGCTTGAAGCAGTAACCTTCCTCGGCTGTTGGTTGTTATCTGTTTCATTAACAAGATCCCACATAATATCCGTTAGCATATCTGCGACCTCTAAACCGTCATAACCCTCGTCTTCAATTCGTGAGATAAATCTGTTCAGACTCCTGCTCGTCTGGGAAGGATTCGTTATTTCAAGATTGGCGATGTTATTAATGAACACCTTGTTTGACAAGCATTCCCCCTCTGATGTGGCAATATAACAAACTGACAAATCCTGTGCAAGTTTTGCTCCCACATAGCATCGCTCGTTTTCAATAGTTTCTATTTTGCATATAGCGATGTTGTAACCGTTATCAATAGCAACAAAAGAATTTGCAGGAATCGCTTGATCACAGATTACGGATAGCTTACTGCTGTCATATTGTGCAGACAATATCTTATATTTTCTATGATCATTATCTGTGCTGTCGGCAACAGCACGTTTCATATCCTTAACCTTAAAATCAATCTTCTTTCTGGCCTTTAAACCCAGTTCACTCAAGAAATCAGTATTCGATGATACAAATATGATACCAAACTCATCATTGATACCACGACTCTTGATTGTACCTAATCCTGCAATAGTTGCATTAGCACTTCCGATGACACAAAACTCCCTGTCAGAGGTCTTGAAATGGAATAATTTTGCATGAAGCTGTCTGTCATATACCTTAAAGTTCATCTTACCTCTTGCCGTTTCTTCAAAATCAAAGAAGTTTACTCTCTTATTATCAGGCATTTTGCATGGGGGAAGTGAACAAGCCCGATGTATCAAGACATCGATTTTTGCATTGGGACACAAGTCTGCCAATGTCACCAATGATTCGCCTTTCTCATCGAAGAAAGGACTTACAACAGTCACTTTCTGCACGTCCTGAAGAGGGACTATATCAGTAATTTGTTTTAAATAGCTTGATGACTCGTCGTTGTAAAGAAGTGCTGCGTACAGTCCACTTTGAACACTACATAATCGATGTGGTACAACATGATATGTAGGGCTTAACATCGAGCAGTTCTCAGGTATCTCGCGAAGAATACGATTATTATCAAAAGAAGCGAATTGGTTAGAGAACCTATATAAATATCGCCAACACTCTTCGATTAAGGGACGTTGAGCATCGTTGTTGCTATCAACCATTAAGCCTGTAAATGCTTCATGGTTTTTGCCATGGCCAGTCACAGTCAAATTACCTGTTCCTAAAACGATGAGGACGGCATCGTCACCAACAAAGATATTAATTTTGGGGTGGAATGTGCCTTTTGAGCTAATGCCTTGTATGCTGTATTCTTTGCCAATACCCTTCATAAAACGGGGATTCACATACTCCATCTCCTTTTCCAGCAGATTCGCATCTGCTAAAACATTAATGCTACATATTTGTTTTCTATGGAGTATATTTACCAGATGCCTATCAAAATGAATCAGATCAACAGCATATGTTGTCAGAACAGCGGAGTGAAACTTGCCATTTTTACCTCCGCTTGGAATATCCGTGAATATATGATGCTCAATTATTGCCATAGTTCTGAATATAATTGTATGCAATATCCGTTAGCTGCCCGTCAGAGTCGATGTAGCTTAAATCCTGTAGGAAATTATAGAGAGAACCGATACGGGGACTCGTAGCAGTCGGATAACGTATTTCCACCAAAACTGCCCTTCCGTCTTCAAAAATAAACTTTCGTAGGTCTGTATCTGTATTGCCCATCTTACCAATAGCAATAATAGTATGCTCCTGCATGATTTGATGCACAATGGATACTATATACTTATCAACAGAGAGTTTCGAATGAAGCAGCACGTAAGATTTAAGCCCTTCGCTTAGTATACCACGTTGGCGAGTCAGATCGTTTCCATTCTGGAAAGCCAAGATGTTTTCTTTATTCAGCTCGTATTCATTTTGTAATCTAAGCAATAGACCCAACGATTGAACTGCTGCCTGGGTGTAATTCTTCATATAGATAAACTTCCTCAGTTTATCAAACATTTCTTCGATTTTACCATTTACATTCTGCCGCCACTCATCTATTGAAGAATAACTCTTTTCTTCATCCATATATGAAAGCATTTTCTCTTTGATATCCTCCACAAGAACCTTTGTCGACGGATTATGCAAGTCGTATAATTCATTAAGAATCAAGCAAAATACGGACTCAATGCAATAATGAAATGCTTCACACAAATAATAGAAATACCAGCCAAACGAAGCATCGTATTCATCATCTTTATCTGCATTCATAAAACGGTGCTCAACAAAATCATCGACGGCGATACCACTCTCTAAGTCTTTCAGCATCAAAAGTACTGTCTCACGACGCAAAGAAGAACCGTCATCATCTTGTTTTGTAAGCAAATGATTGAGAGCTACCCATTCGGCAGAGTTCACTTCTATTCTGTTCAGGCCTAAAGGGAGTAATTCTTCAATCTCATCCTCTGCTAAGCTGCCTTCTACAATACAATCAATAAAAAGGTCTCGTGTATCTTTATCTACACTTTTCCTAAATGCAGAAGCCAACGTTTTCCCTTTGTCTCGAAGATAAAAACGGCCTTCTTCAATCTTGACCAGCTCATAATATATGAGAGATCCTAAATAGTACTGGCCGAAAGCCCCAGTTTGGTATGTCCAATATTTATCTTTTGAGTCATAATCACCACCATCTGTCAAATCATAAAGCCCTTCTTCAATGAGATTATATCTTTTCTGTGATACAAACAAAGCACCAACGACAGAACCGATATTCTGATCCTTCATGATTAGTGCCATTGCCAGTTCAGCCCGACGTATGAAATTGTATTGGTGAATTTCTGTTTGTTCCTCCGTTTCTAATTTGTCATATTCGTTAAGAAGCCAGCAATATAGGCTATAATAACGGATGTGACCCGTAAGGTTTGTCATGCCTGGCAACAATCTACTATAGGTAGCAACAGAACTATTCTGTATTCCCATTGGGTCACGACCTCCTTTAAAGCCATCGTTAGTAGCCCAAAAAGGAGAAGTAATATCAGATTGTTTGTATTGTGGCATAAATATTGCTGTAAAAATTAATACCAACCTTCTTCATCATTATTCTTCATATAGCGGCTCATGCCGTTGTCGTCCATGTCATCCTCTGACGCGGGGTCGAAGCCTCGCATATTGTCAGGCTCATGGGGAGGACGCCCTTTTCCATCAGGCGGTGGCGGTGGTGGCCCATCGGGATGCTTACCATCAGGTGGTGGCGGTGGTGGCATATGGCCATCCTTGAAGTCATCTGGTGATGGGTGGTGAAGTGAATCCAGTGGCATAGAGTCAGTAACAACCTCCTCTATGTCACTGGGATATTTCTCATCGACACTCTTCCTGCCATTACACGACAACAAGAACAGCGATAATGCCAATATGCCTAGAATCTTCTTCATGCTTCAAATGTTTTAACCCTGTGACATGGTTCCTGTCCCTGATGTCATTAATAAAAAAATATTCTCTAAACAGAAAAGAAACGTATTACCCCGCCATGGAGAACCTGAACACTTCATTCTCTTGCAGGTCGGGTTGCTCGGTTACCTCTCTCACATAGTCACGCACAAGGTGGCGCCAGTCGTTGCCCTTCATATTGAAATACTTCTCTTGGAACTCCTTCTGGCATTCCACAACAATCTGCATAATAGTGGTACCCTCATCCAGTCCCATCATGTTATGAATCAAACGACGCACGTCGTTGTCGCTATTGACGTCATTCAGTATCGTGCCAGGAGGAATGAACGTTGCTTCTATCGCCTTCTTTCTGCCAACAACCTTAGTTTTCTCATTGGGTACACTGCTGTTAGTCAAGAGATTTTCTTCTTCATCCGCCCACTTGTTACACTGGGCCATTACCGTATTCAGTGCCTGCTCCTGACCTTCGGGCGGATACTTGTATTTCTTCAGCAGTCGCTTCACCAAAACACGCATCTTCGCACGGGCTGACTCCTTCTTGTTCCAGTCAATGGTACGATTCTTACGCAGTTGTTCCGTCAATTCCTTCGTCAATGCAATAAACTCATCGTTGCTGTAAGCCTCGCGAATACCCTCAGGCGAAGTCAGGGCGTCATAGAAGGCTTTCTCTTCTACGTTCAACCCCAATTCATTGCCTTCTTCCTCAGTCTTCTTAATCTCAGCTGCCATCTTCAGCAGTTCTTCAATGACCTCTTCATTGGTCAACATACCTTTCAGATAGTTGGAGAGTGCTTGGTTCATCAACTCGCTGAACTTCTGACTCTGAACAATGTTGGTACGTTCATATTGACGAATACGTTCTTTCACCAGTTTCTCCAGCAACTGCACAGCCAGGTTCTTTTCCTTCATCTTACGCAGTTCCTCCAAGAATCCTTCATCGAACAGCGAGAATTCACGTTTGGTTTCAAAGAGGTTGATGACTCCAGTGCTTTGGATACTCTGTTCTATCAACGCAGCAATACGCTCATTGATTTCCTGTTTCGTCACCGGACCATGATTCTGGGTGAATCGTAGCAGCAGTACTCTCACGGCATCCATTAGCGCCACCTCTTGCTTCTCATGCTGAGTAATCAGCGAACGGCATAGTGTCAGTGCATTATGCAACAACTGGCTCTCCTTGATATAGTCTTTCAGCCGTTCGGCTTTGTCTGGTGCCAACAGGAAGTTTACTCCACCCTTGATAATACGCGCTCTTTCTGCATCTGAGCCTTCATAGAAACCTGTATAGTCGAAACCATGCAACAGGTCGCGACAAATCTCCAATTTCTCTTGGAACTTCACCTTGGCAGTCTTTTGAATATCAGGATCACCAAACTGCTTCTTGTCACGGTTGGTGTAGTCCTGCATGGCTTGCTTCAATGCCTGAGCGATACCTACATAGTCAACAATCAATCCGCCCTCCTTCTCAGGGAACACACGATTCACGCGGGCTATTGCTTGCATCAGGTTGTGTCCCTTCATGGGTTTATAGACGTACATTGTTGCCAGACTCGGCACATCGAATCCCGTGAGCCACATATCTACCACGATGGCAATCTTCATCGGACTTTCGTCGTCCTTGAACAACTTGGCATACTCCTTGTTGCTTCTGGCATTGATGATGTCGTGCCATTCCGGGTTATCCGTATTGGCAGCACTGGCCACTACATGTACCTTTTCAGTCCATTCGGGTCGCAATGCTAATATCCGTTTGTATATCTTTACAGCAGCCTCTTTATTGTAGGCCACAATCATTGCTTTTCCTGTCAATTCGTGCTGACGGTTTTCCTCATAGTGTTTCAAAATGTCATCACACAAACTGTTGATGGTGTCCTGATGGCACAGTATTTCCTTCAGTCCACTATTATCGCGACGCACTTTGTTTATCTGTTCCTCCGTGGCTCCTTCATCTGCCAAACGGTCGAATTCTTCATCCAGTTTCCTCAGCGCTTCTTCGTTCAGGTTCAGATTGATGACGCGACTCTCATAATACACAGGTCGCGTAGCACCATCGGCCACAGCCTGCGTCATGTCATAGACATCAATGTAGTCACCAAACACCTCCTTGGTATCTCTGTCACGTTCAGAGATTGGAGTACCAGTAAATCCTATAAACGACGCATGGGGCAATGCTTCGTGCATCAACAGCGCAAAGCCTTTCTTCATCTTTTCGGCTTTCACATCCCAATGCTCCTCTCCATATTGCGAGCGATGAGCCTCATCCGTAATAACGATGATGTTCTCTCGTTCACTAAGCAAACCTGTACCTTCCTCGAACTTCTGAATGGTGGTAAAGATGATTCCTCCAGTCTGCAAATCCTTTAATTTACGTACCAAATCTTCACGTCCACCCGTCTTGGTAAGCTTTCCCTTTTCGTTCAGGTCGAAGCCTACGCGTTGCGGTTCCTGACGCAGGAATTTCTGACAACCAGCAAACTGCTCATACAGCTGCTGGTCCAAGTCGTTGCGGTCCGTTACCACCACGATGGTACATTGCGGAAACTCCTGTATCAGTCTGTGAACATAGAACACCATCGAGAGGCTCTTTCCTGAACCCTGTGTATGCCAGAACACGCCAATCTTTCCGTCGCCACCCACAGCTGTATGGGTATGCTTAAGCGCTTTGTTCACGGCAAAGTACTGGTGATAGGCTGCCATGATCTTAGCCATTCGCCCATCCTTATGGTCAAAGCATTCGAAATTCTGCAGGATATCAATAAGTCGTTGCTTTTCAAAGATACCATAGAAGAATGTCTCGTAGTCGGCAATCTCCGTCGTCTCGCTCTTACCATCCACGCTCTTCCATTCCATATAACGGTTTCGCTTGGCTGTGATGGTACCGGCTTGTGTGGTCAGCATATCGCTGGTCACGTTGAAGGCGTTATAGACAAACAGCGACGGACATTTCTGCTGATATTGCTTGATTTGCGTGTAGGCATCCTCTTCATCAGTTTCTTCGCGAGATGGTGACTTCAGTTCTATCACCACCAATGGCAATCCGTTGATGAATACCACCATATCACAGCGTATGGGTTCATATTCCACTACGCGCCATTGGTTTCTCACAACGAAGCTGTTTCGCTGAGGATTCTCAAAATCTATCAGTCGTACCAATGCCGTTTTACTACGTCCATCCTCGCTGTATTTCACCTCCACGCCACTCTGCAGATAGTCCATCAGCTGCTCGTTCCTTTGCTCCAGCGTTCCTTCGTTGATATTGGTCACCAGTCGGAATGCCTCATTCAACACCTCCGCACTTAACATCGGGTTCAAGCACTGCAAAGCCTCCTTCAAGTCGCTGGCATGATAAGGCAACCTGTAGTCACGCTCTACGTCATATCCGCATTCGTACTGATAGCCCAACTCCTTGAATAAGGATATCAGCGTCTGCTCGTAGCTGTCTTCGGTGAACTTATTGGTACTCATATTCCTATTGTCAACTAAAATAATTCAAAAATTTACCCCAAGACTTTCCCGTTCCACAATCTCTGAAGGAATTGTGTTACTGGCCACACTTCAATTCCATTAAGCATTCTTGGTCTTTCCTCCATTGACAACAAAATCAGTTTTGCGTCAGGATGCTCCTCGCTGAATGCTTTCAGCCCCTTAGTATCACTTGAAACAACATGATCAGACGATTTCACCTCAATGGCCAGTTCCACATGATGAGTCAGCGCATCGCAAACCAAGATGTCAACCTCATATTTGTTATCAAGTGTACGCCAATAGTTCATCATCTTATCCTCACCAAAAGTATATGAAACGAAAGCCCTCAACTCCTGTACAACAAAATGCTCTAGTGCATGACCATAAACGTCAGTACCAGGCTGTAGTATCCTGCGATGCAAAAGATGGTTGGGAATTGCCACATCAAAGTAATAGAATTTAGGTGATTGTATCAATTTCCGCTTAATCACCTTAGTATATGCAGGCAGATAGAAACCAAGCATCGTTTCCTCAAGGATGGCGAAATACTCTTTCACCGTTTTAGCAGAAACACCGCAATCCTGTGCTATATTGGTATAATTTACAATCTCAGTATTACTCAATGCTGCCACCTGCAGAAAACGGGTGAATGCATCTAACTGACGTACGATAGCCTCTTCTACAATTTCCTGCTGCAGATAGTCACCAATGTATGCCTGAATACGCTTCGATGGATCTGCCACCAGATAATGGCGAGGTAACATACCATTGTTTAATGCACGACGGAGGTCAAAGTCTGGAATTTCAGCACTTACAAATGGGAACAACGTAAACCTCAAAGCCCTACCCCCAAGGAGATTTGCACCACTGCGGCGAAGCTTGCGAGCACTCGAGCCACTCAGTATAAACCGCAAGCCACGATTCTCCATCAACCAATGCACCTCGTCAAGTAGTGCAGGAACCTTCTGCACCTCGTCTATAATTACCAGCTCACCTTCATCCAGCAATTCGCACTCTTCACGAAGTAGAGCAGGACGGAGTTGAAATGCCATACGGACATCCGTTTTCAGAAGGTCGTAAAGACGGGCTTTAGGGAATAGTGCTTTGAGAAGCGTACTTTTTCCCGTCTGACGACTACCCCATAAAAACAGGCTGTCATCCTCTATTTCCCGCAGTTTCAATAATCTCTCTAACATATATAGATGCATTTATGCCGCAAAGATAACAAAATTCTGTCAATCTTGCAAGAGAAACGCAGAAAATCTGAAGTACAACTCCTAAAATTCACTAAAAATCCGAAGTAAAACTATTGTTTTTCTGATAATCGCATGTCATTTACTTTTATTTCTCCAGACATCAACTTGGGAAGGAGGGTGTCACGGAGCGACGCGAGGCGACGGGATTCTAAAATATTAGATTCTATTTGCCTTAGCATTGGATCTATTATATAATTAAAATCAAAGAAAGCTTTATCATTGAATACAAAGCTCATATTCTTTATAATAACTTGGCTGATGTTCTGTTGAGCAGATCCAATAGCTTTATTTATAAGTTCGTTTTTATTATTTCGAGCAAAAGTATATAAAATCGAATAAGGTACATTTTTATTCGGCAATAGAGCACAAACGGCTTGATTACATGTCATAGGCCGAGTTGTTATTCCAAACTCACCCACTGTCGCACCATACATTGCAATAAGCACCGAGTGTGTAGGTAAAAGTTTTGCTGAAGAGTTTTTTATCGCTTCTTCTGTGATTTTTTCCTCCGTTTCAGCGATAAAAGTATTTTGCAATTCTTTTGATTTTACCCAATTAATATTTCCATTGATATAATAATCATCAACTTTTCTTGATGGAGTTCCACCAGAGGTAGTTTTTACAAAATCTCCTAATTTTCCCACTCTCCATCCCTTCGGAATCATCCCCAATTCACTCTCAACAAATTCACAATCCTTGAATGGTTCGAAGTCCACAAACCACGACTTAAACAAAGCCTGAGCCTGCTGTTCCAAATTCTCGTTTATCTTACGATTAACCTCAATTTTGTCATCGAGAGATTTGAGGATAGAAGCAATTCTTTGTTGGGTATTTTTAGAAGGAAGTAATACAGGCCATTGCATTATCTGACTTCTATCTCCGCGAGGCATTTTTGTCCCTTTTGATCCTTTCATTACATAATCAAAGAACCTATCTTGACTTAAGAGATAGTAAAGAAAAGATGGTTCGGTGATATTTGCTGCTCTCAAACATATAACATCAGAAGAACAACCACCAATTCTATCTGCCTGCCATATTTTCTTGAAATATGGTCGAATATTTGAAATAAGAACATCGTCTGCAACAAACTTTATAGCATTGCCCGATGGTACGCTGGAAGATAAAGTGACACCAGCTTTATTAGGTAACATGTTTTCAGTAGAAATATAGGATGAAATATTAAGGACTGATGTGTTTATTCTATCCTTAACTGAGATAACAATTTCCCCTAACTTATATTCTTTCCACTCTTCCATAAATAAGAATTTACTTTTCACTCTCAATTTGTTTATTGATATATCCCAGAACTCCATAAAGCGGTATATTCTCCATCCAGTCCTGATCAATATAGGGCTTCATGGAACAACGCAGACCCTTCAGATTCTTTTCTGCATGATCTACCGTAACAAACTGCTTCAGCGACTTACTCTTCACGTTCTCCTCTGCCTTAACCTCAATGGGGATAACGCGCTCGTCTGTCTGCACCAGGAAGTCGATTTCCAATTTTGAATTTTCCTTGTTGAAATAATCTATAGAAAGATTTTCGTAGGTTACAAGTTGCTCTAACACATAATTCTCTGAGAATGCGCCTTTAAACTCCTTAAACACATCGTTACTTGTCAACATCAGGCTTGCAGGTGCATTAGCCATTGCACCTAACAGACCAACATCAAGGGCAAACAACTTGAAAGCATCGAAATCTTCGTAGAACTTCAAGGGCACTTCAGGCTTCTTACAATTATAGACCTTATATGCAAGTCCTGCATCTATCAACCACTGTATCGCCAATTCAAACTCCTTTGCACGCCCACCTTTCTTCACGGCTCCATAGATGAACTTTTTGTTCTCCTTGGCCAACTGCGCAGGAATACTCTGCCACACCATCCTGATTCGCTCTGCTTCCAGACTTGCATGTTTTGAAATGTCATTGGCATAGGCCGTAATGATTCTATTCTGATTGCGACGAACAGCAAGGACATCCTCCTTTTCAACCCAGTTCAAAACAACTTCAGGCATACCACCCACATAGTAATATTGACGTAGCAAATCTTGAAGTTTATGATCCAGGACATTTAATGAGTCCCATTCACAATTAGCAAGTATTTCTGAAAGAGTATCATAACCTTCCGCCCAAAGAAACTCTTCGAACGTCATGGGATACAATCTCAAAATATCCACTTTACCAACAGGATATGACTCGCCAGGATGATGAACTACGCCCAACAACGATCCGGCAGCAACAACATGCAATTCGCGGGCGTTCTCACAGAAATACTTCAGCGAAGCAATTCCTTGCGGCGCTTCCTGTATCTCATCAAAGAAGATTAATGTTTTGCCAGGAACAATCTGCTGTCCCGTATTGGCAACAATATCACGCACAATACGTTTGGGAATAAGATCGCTCACAAACAATGATTTGGCAAAAGGCTCATCTGCACAGTTGATATAGACCAAGTTGTCGTACTCATTTTTACCAAACTCTTTTAGCAGCCAAGTTTTTCCAACCTGACGAGCACCCTCAAGCACAAGAGGCTTGCGCGAAGGGTCGTTCTTCCATTCTATCAGCGAGTTATAAAGTATTCTTTTCATTCAAATCACACTTTTCTGGACGAATAATCAATGCTTTATTACACTTTTCTGGACGAATAATCAATGCTTTATTACACTTTTCTGGACGAATAATCAATGCTTTATTACACTTTTCTGGACGAATTATCGCTGCAAAGTTACACTTTTTTGGACGAACTTCCAAATGTTTTGCCAATTTTCTTGGGGAACTTTAGAGCGCTTTTGCCAATTTTCTTGGGGAACTTTAGAGCACTTTTGCCAATTTTCTTGGGGAACTTTAGAGCACTTTTGCCAATTTTCTTAGGGAACTTTAGCTACTCAATACCAAATCCAATACTTCCTAACTGCTTCTTAATCTCATCCTCCAAGCGATGACTCTCTTTAAAGAGACCACTCAGTTCTGAGGTTAAGCGTTTCATCTCTTCTTCGGGAGGCAACAACTCTTTCACTCCAAGTCATCTTCCTTCATCCATCGTTCATCGTTCAGTCCCAACCACTGTCATCGTTATTCTCCATATACCGGCTCATGCCGTTGTCATCCATGTCATCCTCTGATGCGGGGGCGAAGCCACGCATATTGTCAGGCTCATGGGGAGGACGCCCTTTTCCATCAGGGGGTGGAGGTGGTGGCCCATCGGGATGCTTACCATCAGGTGGAGGTGGTGGCATATGACCATCCTCGAATTCATCTGGCGATGGGTGGCGAAGCGAATCCTGTGGCATAGAGTCTGTCACAGCCTCCTCTATGTCACTGGAATATATTTCATTCGCATTCTTCCTGCCATTACACGACAGCAAGAACAAGGATAATGCCAATATGCCTAGAATCTTCTTCATGCTTCAAATGTTTTAACCCTGTGACATGGTTCCTGTCCCTGATGTCATCGTAGGCATATCAATATTCTAATACAATCTATTTCTTTTCCTTTTTCCTAGTTTGATGTAGTCTTCTTAACTTTAACACCAACTGAACAATTATATCAAGCATAAAAGCAAGACACGTTCCTATTAGTACAGAATTTAGAAACTCTTCTTGTTTGTTTTTATTAGAGACTGCCAAATCCTCAGCAAACAACTTTACACCATCATTCTGTCGTATTGCCTCAATACTCTCCTTGGAGTAGTATCCAATATAGTTTCCCTTAATAAAATCAGGTTTCGGTTCTATTTCATGTATAACAATTTGCTTTGTACTATATCTCCCAAACTCATCATTATATGTCCATGAATCATCTAAGTTGATTGCAAACTCATATTGGAAACTAACATAAAGCGACGAATCAAGGTATTGAGGATCAGGATTATCAAATCTAATATTATAGTAATAATAAGGACTCTTCCCTACACTAAAATCATTACTATATATTGTCAAATTCGCACCTTTAGTATACTGTCTGACAACTGGAATCTTCGCACAATTTGCAAGTACAGTATTCACTTTGCATACACCAGCCGAATCTTTTACTATTTCTGCTTGGGGTATGTTTTCATTTCCTGGTAAACTATCGTTTACGGAACTTTCTACCATTACGTCCGAACTGTATGGCTGACGGAGTAGCATTACTCTTACCGTATCAATACATGCAGGTAATATAGTAGTGTCTTTTTTCATTGATGGTGGCATAAATCTCATACTTATAGCATCTCTGTACTTACCTTCAGTTCTTTTCTCTATAGAGTCACTATTCAGTGTAAGTTCAAGATGAAAGTGCTTCATGTCATAATTCGTTCTATACCCAAACTCATCGGCTTCTCTTGCCAAGGCTTCCGTTTTTACCCATATTGTATGTGTGACAGTATCTTTTAACTTGTCTTGATTGTTTTTATAAAAATACAATGCAAGACCACCTATAACAATCAGAAGGACTAAATGAAAAAATCCATGAGACAATGTTAAATACAACCACTTAAACGGAGTACTTAATAATAGTTTCAAAAACCACTCGTAAATTGCTTTAATTCTTTTTTTCATAACAGTTTAATTTATTATTCGTTTTCCGAATCAATTACCTTCTCTGCAAGTGGTGCTAACTCAAATTCCAAGATATTTGAAGGAATACCCATCTCCTTGAAAAGGTAGTTCAAAATACTCCTTTTTGTATTCGTACTGCATGAAGAATGTACATAACATCCTTCTGCCACATTACTTCTTTCCCTATTCTCTGTCTCATGCATCCAATAGTCTTTTGTGGCTATATATGTCATCGTAGAAGGATTCTCATTATACATCAACTTACATACCTGAATCAACATATCTTTCCATGTGACCACGGCATGACGTTCTTCACGATAGCGGAATCCCAAGATGGTTCTGCCGGTAAGTTCGTATTCATCATCATCAAACGAAACCAGCTCATATTCTTTCTCCAATGGAACATATTCTGACGCTATCATGGGCCATAGCTGCAGGAAGTTGTTGATCAGAATGCCTTGACGCTCCAATATCTCTTCCAAAGTCCATTTATTACAATGCTTCAGATAGTTCGAAAGCCGGAAGGCAGAGTTGGCAAAGCCATCAACCTTATTACCCTTACGGTCAATATATCCCTCCTTCTTCTCCATGAAAGAGTGATTACTATACGAAACGTTATACCCTGTCAACGTAAGGTTTGCAAATGTATGTAGGTATGTGTTGTAGATATTCTCCCAATCTTCTCCCAACTCTTGTTTCCATTGCGGTGTCAGCGTCTGAGGCATGATATGCTCAATGGTGAAATCGCCAGATTGCATTTTCTCTACGATGGTGTCATTAGCCTCACGGCTGTTTTCATTTTCCATTCTTTCAAATAGGAAACATCTATAACTGCCGGGAATTCTATATATCTGTCTTGTTGGGAACGACTCCTTCACCTCATTATCGGATGGGAACGATGCTGTTCCTTGCTTCTTAAGCAATACATATTTCAATACCTGAGAATAAGGCAGCGTCAGATCTAACCCTCTCTTCTCATGTCGATCATAAATCTTCTTGATATCAGTATGTAGAACGGCAAACATCTTCTGCAACGCATTGGCAGGATAGTTACAGATGATACGACGAGCCCAATAGTTCTCTATCACATCTAATACCTCGTAAACCTCATCCACGCTCAGATTCCTCTCGTCTGCATAATCAAAGAACGAAAGGAAGAATGGCAAATGAACCGTTGTTCCGATGTTGGCTATTTGCTTAAGTTTCCTGTCAAGTCTTGGGTTTCCTGTTTCGCCTTTCGTTATTTGTCTGTAATAGCGAGCAAATTTCAGCATTCTTTCAAGGAGAACCCTTCTTTCAAGATGATACTTCTCGTCATAGTACTTAAAATCGAAATACAGGTCTTCTATATTGCTGATGGTTCCCAATTCAATCGTTAGATAGTCACGGATAAACTTTGTGAGTTCGTCATTCTTTTCGTCTTCACCTCTCTTATCATTATCCGTCAGTTTTTCTATCTTGCTCCAGTATGAATGATAATACTCTTCTTGTTCCGATGGTGAGAGTGACATCAGCAGATAGTTTCTTACCTTATCGGCCTCCTCCAAGTCCTTGCCACATGAGTTCAGCGATTCAAATATCAACTGAGGATTATCCTTGGAATCCAGACAAATATCAATAATAATAAGTTTCTCGATGGATTCAATAAGGTCAGTAAACGTCAGGTCACTAGCTTTTATCATCTGATAGAACAACAGGTAGTTCGACGTGATGCCAGTATTCTTAACAAACTCCTCTGGGTTATTGGTGAAGAGTGCATCATAAGCTTCCAAATCACCCTCAATAGGTTTCAGTTTTATCTGGCGATCTACCCTGCGACGGACTGCATAAAGATAATTCTTTTTAACTTCTTCCATATCCTCATCGCCTTTCTCCATATCGCCATTGGCTACGGCATTGAGACCTGCAAGAATTAGCAATGAAAGCGTTGTAATACGCTGTTGGCCATCAATAATCAGGAGATCATCTTCATGTTCATCTGCCTTTGTAGATACAATACTACCGAAGAAATGACTATAGATTCCTTCATGGTGTATCTTTTTCAAATCCTCAAACAGACGCACACAATGTTTCTGCTGCCAGGCATATTTGCGTTGGTAGAGGGGGATAATAAACAGAGTTTTGGCTCCGTAGAAGTAATCACTTATCTTTGTCGCGTCACGCATAGTTATATTCTGTTTTTAGTTATTATTTACTTTGCCATTAAACAAATCAATCGCCATTATTCATTTCTTGCCTTTCTTTTTTGGCAATGGTGCGGCACAAGCCTAAAATAGCTTTATATTTCTCCGTCAGCTCATCACCGTCCTCACCTAAAGAGGCAATGGCTTCTATAATCTGAGCTGTGGTTTTTGCAAGCGTGAACATGATATCATTGGGGCCAAGATGATACTGGGTTACTCCATTGACGATAACCCCCGTCATCTCTTTCGACACCTTCTCAGCCATTGCCATTTCATGGGCGTTGGCCATTATAAATTGATCCATTTTGTCTGTATCAGCCATATACTTATCGTATGCCTGACGCATCTCTTCTTCAAATTTCTTCTTTGCCATTATTGTATCTTATTTTAATTATCATCATCTGGTTCTGCTGCCATAGCAATAGGCTCATCCTCATCTATTTGATGTCCATTCATTTCAAGGTCTGTGATACACATTCCCGTAGCATAGCAGTACATCGTAAGGATAATATTGATTGCACCCTCTATCTCCTGCTCCGAAGCCGTGGGTGAAATGTGTGACTCCTCGTTTCTCCATTCCTTCACTCTTTGCAGGTATTGATAAAGACGCTGATGAGCATCGTCATTCTTAAATTTCAACTGCCATAAACAGTTTACATCATGGATGACATTTGCCCAAGTGGCTTCTTCTCCTTCATGCTGCGACTGCACTTCATTTCCTGTATAGAGGTAATACAGCTTCTTCAAATAAGCCTCAAACTTTGTTGCAAGTAAGTTAAAGGCCACATGCTTATCCACGATATTTGAATCGTGTTTATAAAGATTCGTAAAGGCACGATGCAAGAATACGCCAACACCATCCAGCGAATCCAACGATTTCTTGTCAATTACATACATCAGCGCATTGACAATCTCATCTTTAGGCCGCATATTTCTTCCGACCTCATTGAGCGTAAATGAAATGACCTCGTATATCTTGTTCTTGATATATTTAATAGTGGGCTCATTATTGCCAGCAGATTGCGGATTCTCCAAATCTTCAAATCCCGCTTCCACATCTTCCTCCTCCATTTCAGCGGAATCTATCGTAACATCATCATGCAGATAAGCATAGATAATCTTCGCACGACTCTCGGCATTCAAGATGAATTCTTTAAGCAGAGCACTCCATTTCACCATCATGAATGGCGGAGCAACCGTCTCACCCTCCACCATCTCTATAAAGGTGATGGTCTTTGTCTTGTCTGCTGACTTACGCAGTTCCGTGAAACGCTCATATTCATTATAGTTATCCTCCGTCACACCTGATGTCATGATATCCTTCAGCTTCTCATAATCCACACCAGTAGCCTCATGCAGAATCTTCATCTGACGATACAATTCCTTCAGCTGATATTCGTTGATGTAGTCATGCAATGTCTTACCAGGCTCAGGACGCAGGTCTCCACGCTGAATGTCATGAAGGATGATGATGGCCGTTCGCTGGTCTTTCTGCGACAGTGTGGCAAAAGTCTTGTGCAGTTCCTTTAATGCTGCCTTCGTTTGTTCGCTGCCAGGTCCTTCGGCATAGAGTTGTTTGATGAACTTCTGGAATTTCGAGTTGATATAGTCTGCGTCAATCTTTCCGGTACCAATCTCCGTGATATAGGAATCCTCTGGATAGTCGAAGTCTCGTTCCTTACCAGGCTCAACTGGTCCAAATAACTCACGATATCGCATCAAAAGAATCTGATAGGTTTGTTCATCAAACTCCATCTTTACCTTAGTGATGCTGGTCTCATGTTCAAACGTATACTCACTCTTTTCCCACAAGAAGCCTTGCAACTTGGCAGATTCTATCATGCGCGTCATCATGCTGAAGTCCTTGGCAAACATGTTCCTGTCAACACGACCGTCAGGCAGCTTCTCGAAGTTCATAATCTTATTCGCGTAGAATATATCGCGAATATGCAGGAACAAATCGTTGATAGTTTTCAGGTTCTGCTCCAGTTTATCTACAAACACACCAAGAGGCTGATCTACGTAAAGCTCCAGTGCATCTTCTATGTTCTGTTCCATCGTATATGGGAAAGAGTAATAGAAAATGGTACCCCATGGTTTCTCATGTTCATTGAAGATACGATTGGTACGTGAGAAAGCCTGAATGATGTCCACATAGGTCAGTAACTTATCCACATACAGCGTATTCACCCATTTCGAGTCATAGCCTGTCAACATCTGCGTCACCACTATCAACAGGTCTATCTGCTGTGAGTGGTCATGCTCTATATTGGTATAAGGCTTCTTATGAGCAAGACGCTTGGCAACGTCCTTTTTATATTTTCCGTAATTGGGCAGTCCAAACTCTACATGATATTTGTCCTTATAGTCTTCCAACATTTCCAGAATGGCATCCTCCTTGGCAATACCCTCGTCACTGTTGTCGATGTTATTATCAAACACAGCAACAACATTCAGATGGCTGTACTGCTCTTTGAATATCTTATAATAGGCAATGGCCTCAGGGATGTTCTGCGTTGCCAGCATGGCATGGAACTTATAGTTACGACTCAGACGCTCAAACTTCTTGGCAATACTTTGTGCCACCAACTGATGGTGAATAGGCTGCTGATAGATGTCTTTCTTACCTCTTGGCAGATAGTATTCTATACCGTGACGCAACACCTCACCGTCCATATAGTCCGACTTCATCTGCAGCTCGTTCATGAAGCGGTTATAAACCTTCATTTTGTCTTCATCACCCTCTATCTCTTCCAGTGAGTGAACATCCAGACGATAGAATGCCGCCTTCTCTCTCAGTTCCCGCTCGTTGCTGTAGGTAATTTCCTTATAGACATCAAAGCCCAATACGTTCTTGTCTGGAATGGCATGGGCAATGGTGTATTTATGCAGCATGTTACCAAACAGCGTCTCTGTGATTACATCCTTACGGGCATTCTCCCTAAACACAGGTGTACCGGTAAATCCAAAGAGTAATGCCTTAGGGAAGGTATGCTGAATATTGGTAAGCATTTCTCCCCACACGCTGCGGTGACATTCATCGACGATGAACACCAAGCGCTTCTTTCCGATGGCCTCTATGGCTTCTGCTGGTACCAACGGATTGTCCTTGATGTTTGCCATCTTCTGAATCGAGGTGACAATAAGCTTTTCGTCCTTTTCATCGCTTTTCAGCTTATTCACCAGTATGAGAGTATTCTGCGTATCCTGAATGGTATCATCCTCACCGGCAAATCCGCGATATTCATCCAGCGACTGTATGCTCAACTCTATACGGTCCAACAGGAACACGACCTTATCTGCATCACCCGAATTCGCAATGAGCTGAGCCGTCTTAAAGCTCGTCATCGTTTTTCCGGAACCGGTGGTATGCCAGATGTATCCACCTTTGTTGCCCTCACGATTCCAATCGGTATCATGTGTTGCATCGCAAATACTTGTTACTGCGTGGTACTGATATGAGCGCAACACCTTCAGTGTCTGGTCCTTATCATCAGCAATGGTATAATAGCCTATCAGCTGGTGGGCCATAGGTATCATCAGCAGTTCTGTAGCAACGCGCTGCCAGTCGAATATCTCGTCGTTATTAAAGTCAGCCCAGTGGAACTGGTTCTCTTTCACAAATCCTTCTTCGCAGCCTGGATTGGCAAAGTAGCGGGTACATTCCGGCGTCATGGCTACGAATATCTGCACCATCGAAAAGATGCCACGACTAAACACACCCTCATGCATATAACGCTTCTGCTGGAAGATGGCTTCGGCCACATCTTTGCGAGAACGTTTCAATTCGATATGAAATAGCGGCATACCATTGATGAGTAGCATCAAGTCGCCCCGGCGGTCTCCTGCCAGCGGATGTGCAGTCCTGAAGTGAGGTTGTCGCACTATCTGATATCGGCTTTGTCCTGCGCTGATTTCCTCAGGATCAAAAATCTTCAGATATACTTCTTTGCCACAATTCTGTGTATCCTCAGGATTGTCGCGTTTAATCTGAATCTCACGACCATTAATGCGCTTGTTGATTTCGTATGGCGTATGCCACATATTCACCTGGTCTATTATCTGCTGCATCTCTGTGGAAGTCATAGGATAGCTGCCCAACTTCTCTTGTTCACGGTTCATGCTGTAGATAATCTTCGCCCAATTATCTACCAGTTCTTCCTCCGTCGGATGCATCAATACCTCTGGATCCCAGCTATGCTGTGTCAGAAGGTCGCAGAGCGCACTTTCAAATTCGCTCTCCTTGTCAAAGGTCTGTATGTGGTCTTTGCTATTCATATCTACTCTATTATGATTTGTTCAGTGTGATTATTACCTTTTAGCTTCAGATGTTAACGTAAATGTAACCTTATTATTAGTAGATAAGGCTTGAAAATCAATTCCAATATCTTGCAAGTTCTTCTTAATATCTTTCTTGCTCTCTTTATCTCTTGTTATAAATTCAATATCCATTGTCTTCCTTGTATGGAAATCACCAGGTTGCGATGCTGCTTTTAGAACATCCCTAAAATATACAGCATCAATAAATCCCATGGATAGGCCAAAGAAGGTAATACTCTTTGCATCCATTAATAACGGCATAATTCTGCCTGGATTATAGTTATCGTCCATTGATTTCTGCATATCCCGATAAATTCCCTTGATTTGAATATCATCATGAAATCCAAATATACAACTATTCTTTTCGATTGTACCATGAATAGGTATATATTTAAAATCTGCCTTGGGGTTTATCTGTTTGGCCACTTTGTCTAAAGGAGTATAATTAAACGAAATCAACTCTGGCCTCATATCTGGTGGCAAATCAGTATGAGAACTCTTCTCTACATAAGACTTTAATATCTCATAAGCCTTTGATTTTTCAACAACTTGCTCACCAGAACGCTCTTTTATGAATCTTTCAAGTTGGCCCTTAATACTCACGTAGTCGTGATAATCCCTACTCATTAAATCCTCATCTAAATCTCCCTTAGATTTTGAGAGGCAATAGTCATAGATAGTTCGCTCTAAATCGTACCAGTTTTCACCAGCATGATCAAGCAAATAGACAGGCAGGCAGTCTTCTTCGCCAGAGAGGAAATGAACCCTCCACCCCTTTAACTTGCTATCATAGAAATCTTTATAACTTGTGCGCCAGCCCAAGTCAATATCGAATCCATTTCCTATGACATAGATATGCTTCATACTATCTGTGTTTCGCAATTATACAATCAAACAAACATCTTATCTAAACATGCTGCCTTTATCTGCTTCAGTTTCTCCAAACGTGCCTCCTGCAAGGAGATCTGAGAGTCCATGCTGCGGAAGAACGAGGCAATTTGCTGCTGCTCAACAAGATCTTTAGGATAATAAACTCGAATCTTACTAAATGCTGGATATTTCAAATTCCATGTGTCCGAGGTAAGACCTTGAGAATGCAATCTAAATACTTTAATTAAAGCAAGTGTCTTAAACATATACGCAAAGAATTGCGAATTAATCCCTTCAGAAGGTGTTATGACTGTATATGCTGGACTAACTATCCCTTCATACGGAGAGCAACCACTTGCCCCTTGCCACATTCTCATCGAATTGTATGCTATATCATTAATTTTCACAACTTTATAGTGAGACTTATCACTATTTGAATTATCAAATCTTCCATTCTCGGAGGCTTTGATAATGCCGCTATTCATGGTAACAGAAAGCATTTCTCCATTGATATTGCTTTCAACTCTTTCCGAGAAGACATCTCCTAATTTTGTATTTACCCACTCTCTTTTGAATCCTTTAAATCTTACCCGGGGCGTGGTTTCACCTGCCTGCGGGAACATCGAAACAAGACAAGCCTGCTTCATCTGCTTCAAGGACGCTATCTTCTTTATCACCCCCTGAATCATCAAATCCAAAGACTTGAAGTAATCTGCAATACCCTGCTGCTCACTTGAACTATTTGGATAAGTTATCCTTGTCGAACTTAAATTGCCTTTTGATATTCCTGAGACTTTAGTCCCTTGTATCATTGGCAAAAGCTGGTTGTGATAAGGATTCGAATTAAGATAATAACCCAAGTATCCCTTCTCAAAATTCTTTGTAGGTCGACAAGGGATTGTATGTAATCCAGAAACCACTCTATCCTTTGAAGTCATTCCTTGGATTTCTGAACATTTTCCAACGGTATTGTCTTCTGCTGCATCTGCAAAAACAATATCACCATTCTGGAGAAAGGATTCCTTTGCTTGCTTAACAGCAATTTCATTATTGGAAATAAAAGGTAATGAAGAACAAGAAATATCAAGTATCTCCCCAAACTTAATTAGGACGTCCCCGTAATGCACGTTCTTTGCATTCCCTTTCTCATAATTTAATTCTGCTCTAGACAAAGAGTTATTCTTAAGAAATTGGAATGAACTAGAAAATGATTCTCGCACCCAATCCCCCTCGAATCCTTTTAATCTTATCTCTGGTTTTGCCATAGCTTAATCCTTAAAAGAGTTCATCAATGCATTCAGTCCTACAATAGAGGATTCGTCACCCTCCAGCTGAGAGATAAGGCCAGCTAGTTCATTCTGAGCGTTTGTGAGCTGAGCGTTCAGGTCATGATATGGTGTGGCATATTTCTTAGCCAGCGCATATACCTGCTGATTCAATGATTCAATTTCCTTACCAGGAGTCTCAAAGATCTTTGTAGTCACAGGCTGAATCCATTTGATATCTAGATATTCCATAATCTCATCATCATCCAAGTTTTGAATGGCTTCAATGGTCTTATCCGTCAGTGCCTGACGCTCTGCTTTGAGCTCTTTGCCTAACTTCGTCTGCAAATCCCAAAGCTCCACCATCTTCTTCAGCTTCTCCTTGGTCTCTGGTTCAATGTCGTCACCCTTAGCTTTAGCATCTCTCTTAATCTTTGTCTTATCCAGTTTGGGTTTATCATCACCCTCTATGTATTCCTGAGCTTCGTCTTCTGTGAAGCTCTCCTGAATCTCTTCCAATTCGCCAGCGATGCTCTCGAGTTTTTCCTCTTTGTGGGAAATCTCCAACATTTCATCCATGAAAGCATATCTCTGCACCATCTCAAATGGCAGGATGCGACCTTTCATGCCATCGGGCACTTCCTTCTCATCATCACCATCTTTCACCAGTTTCATGGCGGGTTCTACAGTACGCACCGCATCGAGGCCTTCTGTCTGAATTACCTCAATATCGTTGACAATCGTTGGCCATTGGTCACTCAATATCTGGTAGATGGAATATGGATTAACCAACGGCACATTCTTCAAGCGACGGAATATCTCTGCTGCCAGTTCGTCATGCGCCTGCATCTCGCGTACGTCCATCAGATGTTCCACCAACAGTTTATCCATCTTGTCTGCATAGCCATCAAAAGCATTGTCAAACTGATCTTGGAATTTCTCAACATCCGGACTCAATGGGGCAATTACCTCCAGTTGTTCATCCGTCAGCATCGAATAGGGCTTACCGGGCACAGGCTTAAATATCTGTTTATAGAGTTCTGGGAACACATCCCAATATTTCTGCAACTTATTAATCTCGCTATTGGGGATGCCGCCAAACATTGTGGCATAGATATCATACTGCTCTGGAGCTTCAGAAGAATCCACATAGCGGGGAATGTTCAGATTGTAGTCGTTTTCTCGAATCTCCTTACGACTCACCTTCTTGGAGAAACCAGGAATCTCCGCACGATCACGCCACGCATCAGCAATACGCTTGATATCAGAGGCACGCAATTTGTTCTGCTTGCCTTCCTTTACGAAACCCTTCGAGGCATCGATAATCAGTACATCATCGTTGTCGCGATGTTGCTTCAATACCATAATCAATGTGGGAATACCAGTGCCAAAGAAGATATTCGCAGGCAAACCTATGATGGCATCAATTTGGTTTTTCTCTATCAGACGCTGACGAATCTGCCCCTCTGCACCATCATCAGGAGTACCACGGAACAAAACACCATGAGGCAGTACGATTGTCATCACACCGTCAGGCTTCAGGTGGTGAAGTTCGTGCAGCAGGAATGCGTAATCAGCCTTACTCTTCGGAGCCACACCATAGTCCTTAAAACGTGCATCGAGCTCTGCATCCGCAGAATCCCAGTGCTGAGAATAAGGGGGATTTGACACCACAGCATCTACATACAACGGCATACCAGCCTGAGGCCCCGTCTTCTGTATGGGCCAGTCCTCATCCAGCGAATCTGCACATCGGGTATCGATATTGCTGGGACTGATGCCACGCATAACCAAATTCATACGTGTCAGGTTGTAAGTATTCTCCTTCAGCTCCTGAGCATAGTACTTCACGTGGTTTTTGTCCTCGATGTGGCGACCTACGCTCTTACCGATAGTAATCAACAGGGAACCTGAACCACTTGTGGGGTCATAGATCTCTATCCTATCCTTCGCCTTGTGATGTTCAGCAACTATCTCCGACATTAAGATGGCCACCTCATGTGGGGTGTAGAACTCTCCAGCCTTTTTACCAGCATTGGCAGCAAAGTTACCAATCAAGTATTCGTAAACGTAGCCCAGCACGTCGTAATCCTGCTTGCTATCAGTAGGAATATCTTTGATAAGTTTGATGAGACCGTTCAGTGCCTTTGTCTGTGCGGCAGGACTCTCGCCCAATTTGCTCAGTCCCGTCTGAAGTGTGATGAAAATCTTCTCATAGACGCGCTTGAACTTATCACTTATCAGCCCGTCGAAACGGTTCAGAGCTACGCTAAGGACTGAAACACTAAATGGCACATCAGGTTTCAGCCATGTGGAGAACAGATTCTTATACTCTATAAAGTATCCAATATGGTCCTTGCAGTCGTTGATGAGTTGCGCCATGTTCTTGTCGGAATAGTCCTCCACCAGATAAGGCATGTATTCATCCGTCCATCCGTGTTCACGTTTCAGATAGTTCACCTCATTGTCGGAGAGAAACTTATAGAAAATGAGGCCAAGGATATAGTCCTTATACTCGTTGGCATCAATCTTCGAGCGCATCTTATTTGCCGATGCCCATATCTTATTTGCAAGCTGTTGCTTATTCATATCTTTGTTTTATAGTTTTAAAATCAGTTCTGCAAAAGTAATGCAAAATTTCGAATTACGCAACAATTATACAATTTTTCTCCTCATTCAGCGCAATCTTACGAGCAAAGGAGATATCTACACCATCATAAATGGCAGAAACATCCACACCCTTAGCAATGAGCGTATCAATAAGAACCGAATCGTGTAGACCACGAATAGATGTCCATGCCCGGCTACCTACCTGCTTGTTGAATTCAGCTACCAAGGCTTCTACACTTTTCTTTCCCATATCCCTCTTGAGATTATTGTAATACTGTTCGCTTACCATAATTCTGATCTTTTTATTGTTTTCGTTTGCAAAGTTAGTTTATTGGTATGCAAGTTTTCTGCATAGTTCAGAAAAATCTGTCTTATTCGTTACATTCTCGGATTTTTAAGCCATCCGGAATCTCTGTATTGCTGTTTGGTTTTACGCATATCTTCCCATGCCTTTTCGGCTTTTTCTTTGCCAATTCTCTCCTGTTCTTCCTGTTCATTATACTCTTGACAAGTGAATACGAAAAAAAGAACAATGACGACAAGGCAGCCAAAGGGACCTACCAGCTTCTCCGCCCCCTTCACTAACAACATTGCAATTATTGCAATAGCCAAAAGAACCAAAAATATTTCCATAACACTATTATTTTTTGTTTTCTTCTGCAAAGTTAGTGCTTTACTGTGCAGGTTTTCTGCATAGTTCAGGAAATCTTTAGTTTTCCTCGAACAACGTTCTCAATGAGTATTTGACGATATGCTGCAAATACATTATCCATATCGTTCAATTTAACATTATCAAGTTTGCCAACGATACTGTCAAGATACAATGCAATCTTTAGCTGCTCTTCAATGGGCGGAATTAAGCACTTAAAGTCCAGGATAGAATTAGAATCGATGGATTTAATTGCTGCGCCTTTAGCAAGTGACATCAAAGACTTCTCATAGCCTTTTATCAGATAATAGAGATATTGAGGAGCAATAATTGTTTCATTGATACACCTAATAGCAGCGAGCGAAGGAGAGAGTATAGCATTTACGCCTCTAAAAATTTCACCGGCGTTTGCCCCTTTTAATATTATAATTGCATCTTTGACAGACGAACACCTGGTTTTGGGGGATACGGCATATAATTCATTATCCTCAGTATTCTTTCGTAAGTATGCCACTGACAGTAATGGTAAACCATCATCACTAGGGACTGGCGGCCTGTTTGTACCCAATATCACATCGACAGCAGAGCGCAATGGAATCTCACTCCACGTCTGGGTAATGGCTGTTTCGACTTCACGTTTGCAAACATCCTCTATATCTTGTTTTATTGAGGAAACGGCATTGATATAAGACAGCATGTCCTCAGATGCCTTTTTTATAGGTGCAATGGGCTCATCCTCTGTTTTAAAGAATTTCTCAAAATAAATGGAATATCCTTTCTCAACGGAGGCATAGTCCACAGTAACTTTGCCCTTTGCAAATGGCTGACGCTCCTTTTCGATGAACTCTTCTATATTGGTGTCCAAAGAAATGGTTACAGTCTCTTTTTTCTTGCCACTCTCCAAAAGAGCAACCTCAAAGAAACCGAAATCATCATTCTTTACGATTTGTGACGCCGTAGAGATAATGTTCGATTTATATTCATCAACAACAGCTTTGAAGAAGTCATCATTAAGGAATAGACGACCGTTCCCATTACTTAATGTTGATGCATTTATCAGACGCACCTTACCCTTTTGCGAATCTTTCTTTTTGTTTGAAAGAATCCACAAATAAACTGGAATATTAGTTGTACTTAGCACTCCTGATGGTAATGCAATGATAGTCTCAACCATATCATTCTCAAACATCCATCTACGTATACGAGACTCACCACTTGATGCGGAACCTCCCCACAGCACGGATGCAGTTGTCAAGAACGCAGCACGGCTACCTTGAGCATCCATTTTCGAAATAATGTGCTCAATGAAAAGAAATTGACTGTCATTGACACTGGGAAGCCCTATAGAAAAACGTCCCTTCACATCAAGACTCTCTTTTTCAATTCTATCCTTAATAGGACGCCACTGTAGCCCATAAGGCATATCTGCTAAAATATACTGGAAATGATTATCACGGAACTGATCATCCGTCAAAGTGTCACCATAGATAATCTTGCTATTCTCATTTCCGGAAAGCAGTACCAATGCCTTGGCTATTGCACTCGGAAAAACAGATATTTCCTGTCCATAGAGGGATATATTATCCTGATGGATAGCAAAAGACTTTGCCTTTTCACCAGCAATTGCAAGCATGCCTCCCGTTCCACAAACAGGATCATAGATGGTTGTGGTTTCATTCTTATGACTACGGAGGTCTGTTGACAGCAGACATTCGCAGATAAGATTTGAAATGTTAGAAGAGGTGGCAAATGTGCCTATTGCACGTGAGTTCATTGAAACCAAAGATAATATAATATCCAGGAATTCCTCATTGTCTACGGACGTACTTGACAAGTCCATCTCAGAGAAAAGCTCAAACATTTCCACAAGATATCTGGACTGGCGTTGCATGATGGCCAGATTCTGATTAAAGCCCATTCCTTCCAAGACTTCTTGCACATTAACACTAAATCCCTGAAGATAAGAATTCAGAACAACCTCAATACTGTTGTTTGCAAGCAGAATGCCACTGAAGGTATAGCCCGAATAATTATAGAACGGGTAGGCGCCTGATATTATACAGAGTTCTTCTGCGAGGCGCTCATCACTCAATCGTTCTCTATTCTTGGAGTAGAACAATGCACTCTCTGCGGCGTATTTGCCTATCAAGCAGTCTATTCGACGTAAGAAAACAAATGCAATGGCAATTTGTTGCATTTGTGCTTCAGGCATCACACCTCTGACATGCGATAATGCCTGCCAAAGTCTTGTTATAATAGCTGTTGTGTTATGCTCTGTTATCATTCTTTATTGTTCTTTTAATTATTCTTTATCTGAATCCGGGTGCAAAGTTACGAAATATCTATGCAAGTTTTCTGCATAGTTCATTAAAATTTAAGAAAATTCGAAAATTTATCACCATAGCTATGAACAGGAGAAACTGCTATCCCTTGGAATAACTTGATAAGCTCCTCTGTTACTGCATTTGCATTTTTATTGGTACAAGGTGCAATATCCGTATTAACATCTCCTTTCAGTCCATTTTCTTCTAAATGAAAACAACAGGTATGAATTATACGGTAATAATTTGTAATTAAATGACGGCTGTGGGTTTTGTTTGTTGTTAGGATTGTTACCTTACATTTTCCTTTAGATAATCCTGAAGCCTTAGAAACTTGCTCTTTTATGTTTTGGCACTCACCTTCCAAATCAAAAGCAGAATCTATTTCGCCATCCTTTGTAATTATCACAATATTTATCTGGTTTTTCGGAGTTTTACATAAAGAAGAAAGAATCTCGTTCTTATTTTTATCATAGACAGATTTATGTTTGAAATAATGCTCATCACATAGAATAATGTCAGTAAGAGGTAACTTGGGGCAATATGATTCCCAAGTATTAATTTGTTTTGTAAGAATTTCCTTGTCTTCTAATGTTTGGAGTTGCTTAAGTACCGTATACTCTTCTCCTACATTGCCAATAAGAATTGCTTGCTTTTCTTTTATGCTCCTAGATATATTTTCGTCAGTACAAAGTAAATAAATAGAGCGATAAGCATCTGAGTCACAGGTGCTTAAAAAATTGGTTTTAACAGGTCGAATCGGAAATATATTTTGTGGAGGACAAAAATCAGGTTTAGATACTACGCCATCACCTCCAACATTTGAAAACCAAGCCTGAAGATACTGATTCTTCAACATCTCATCTTTAGAGAAATTGTATTGAACCAGCAATCCTCTTTTTATATATCTAGCCAACTCTGAATAAAGTTCAATATTCTCTTTTCTCCCCTTTATCAGAGACTCAATGTTTTCTTTATCAATATACAAACGCATACTATAAAATATCGTATAATAGTTTCGTAGCTGTATCAAAGAATCCTTCTCCAAATTCATTTGAGAAATTACCATCTTCACGATATATCATCTCGTATGGCATGGTACTGTCGTTGGGAAGATAATAGACCTTAAAGGGAATTTCTACATCATTGACAGATTTATTTAATCCTGCAACGATAACCTGAGATTTTCGTATTAAGTATTCTGAGTGAGTCTCTATGATAAAACGCACTCCGAAATCATGGTTAATTTGATATACCAATTCTGCTAATTTGCTTTGTAAAGCAGGATGGAGATTCTGTTCAGGCTCTTCCAACAAAATAGTAAGCTGCTGTCCGCGATACATGCGAATGAAAGTCGCAATGCGGAGTAACATAACTACTAGTTGAATAGATCCCATTCCTTTGTCAGCTAAATTAATACCACCAGGATAGCCTTTTCTTCTTTCACTTTTTATCTCTGGGTTCTCGTCATCAAAAATCAGAACATGATAATTGTCACCTTCATGTTGTGTCACTTTTAAGGATTTTCCTATTTTGAATTCTTTTAGCCAATCTTTAATCATGCCAAATTCATCATCTTCAGGTGAGATACGTGCCTTATAGAATTCATGAATAGTACGCTTGGTATAATCACTGGATAACGATTCCACACAATCTGCATAGAAAGGTTTCTGAGCTACGGAATGAGCATAGATATATTCTATAACTTGACTGTTAAGAATATTTTCCAACTCTTCAGCTATCGCATTTATTACAGTGGCTTTACCCCTTAAGAATGTTTTTTTTGCAATTTTCTCGTTATAAATCTGAGAACGTTTATCTCCTGTTGTTCCGGTTTCTGCAAAAACAGAGAATGATCTAATCAACTCAGGTATAACCAATTTACCAATATTACCTGCATGAAAATAAATCATATCAACAGTAATCTCATCATACTCAGATATTTCAACCTCCCTATCATTTGCATAAGAAGCCATTCTCTCAAGCTTTGCAAGTTCCATCTTTATTTCGGAAATCTTATTGAGGTCTTTACTATGAGACAATTCTCTGTTTAATTGATTAATTTTTGAACGAATTTCAATACTCTCTTCGCTTTCATCGTTTAAAGCTTTTCTGTCATATTCAAAATGAACTTTCATTTGACCCTTAGAAAAGTCAAAATCAAACAGGATATCTCTTTCTTCGTCTGATACAGTAATCATGGAAACATGAGGAATGATTCCAGATTTTCTTTCTCCACGTATATTTACTACAAAACGAAACTTGTCAATCTTCATAGTAAATGAAATCGTATCTTCTTTTCGGGGGCTCTGGCGACAGAATGCACGATAAAAGTCACCAACATTAACGTGCTCTGTGTCAAATCCGAATTGAGGTTCAAATTTCTTTAAGGATCTATTGTTCTCATCGTCAACGCCTTCTATTCTACTTTTTAAGAAGTCTCGCATCAAAAGCATCGCTTTTACGAGGGTTGATTTACCTGCATTATTACCACCTACCAAAATGGTGATATCGCCCAAATCAATTTCAGGGAAGTTTTGGAAACGGCGAAAGTTTTTAAATCCTATTGAGTTCATAATTTTCTATTGTTTCAGTTTTACTGCCTGCAAAGGTACTCATTTTCTATGCAAGTTTTCTGCATTGTCCGTATATTTTTCATTCATCGCGTGGATTTTTTCTGCGATATGGGCCCGATATGACTCCGGAGAGAGGATTTCCATGGCGGTACCAAAGGAGAGAATCTTGGAATCGAGCTCGTAATTGGGGATGACATTAATCTTGATAACCATATAGTCGTCATGCTCCTCCATTGTATGTTGTGTCAGGTGGAGGGGCTTGGTCTTGACATAGCCTATACTCTCGCGCGACACCTTAATAAAGATATCAACGGGCTCCTCGGGATTAACCGTGACACCAATCACATCGTCAAAATATTCGTCGAAATCGATATCAGAATCCTTGAATGGCAGGGCCACATCCTCGAAACCATCAATCCTGTCAAGGGGATAATTACCGATTTTGCCGCTTTCCTTTACTATAGCAATGAGATACCAGCGGTCGTTATATTGCTTCAGATAGTGTGGGTAGATGGTCTCGATAATTGTATCCTTGCCGAAGGGTGTATAGGTAAGCTTCAATACGCGTTTGGTGATGATGGCATGGAGTAACGGGGCAAAATGCTCCAAACCTTTCAGGTCCGGATTTGTCTGGAAACTCACGAAGGATGATGTGGCTTCGTCAAACAAGCCTGCCTCTACCTGCATTAGGACGTTTCGTACCCAGTCGTAAATGGGTTCGCCCTTGAACTTCTTAAGTACAAAAATGGCATCTTCTATCTTGTCGCGTTCCTCGTCGTCCATGCGATAGAGGCTGATGCTATCGTCAGTATTGACGTAGCGATATAGACGTTGGCGGCCACGTTTCAGGTTTTCGTTCAGACGTATGCAATAGGGTTCGCCCTCCAGTTCATTGATATCGTATTGGACGGTTCGTTTCGAAACATCAGGCTTGCCTGCAGCACGCAAGGCTTTATTACACTCATTGACAAGATCGTCGATGGTATATTCCCTGTGCCGGTTCCTGAAGCATTCGTTCAAAACCCTATAGCGTAATAAAACTTGTTTATCTACTGGCATATATCTTGTTTTAAGTTATTAGGTGCAAAGATAGGAATTATTTTTAACATTGCAAAATTTTGCACAAGATTTTCTTCTTTTTCTTTTGTAGCGGTCTCTTTGCTAGCGTATCTTCCAGCCAAAAATTAACTCATCACCCTACGGGCTGAACGGCGCTCTGCTCCCTGCTGTGCAGTCGACTGCAGGGAAGTGTCAAGCCGACAGCAGGGAGCAGAGTGACGGTTAGCAGGGAAGGTGTTGAGATCAATACTTTCGGAGTAATCGAAAATACTCTTTATGTCTAGGGACTGGTACGTGTCATAAAAGGAGCACCAATGATCACGTTTCGGATTTTTAGTTTGCGGCGCTGTTCATTTTATTCTTCGTTTCAGATTCTCTGGACTCATTCTCATGTCCCAAATATCAACGATTCGCACAGTATCAGAAGAAGGGTAATAAACGAAAAGTATCTTGAAGTTCGTCATCAGTGTGGCACGTCTGTATGTGCGCCGTTTATTACTCAAAAGTTCTTCAGGAGGATATGATTCTGGATACTTCCTTATCCTTTCTTCTATTTCATTTTTCTTGTCGAACCACTGTAATGCTGTGGCAAAACCAAACTCTTGCCGGGCATAGTTAATATGCGCGACAAACATGCGTCTTGCTTTCTTGTTCCATTTTATCGTAGCCACGGAAACTTTTGATAAAGCTCTTGGTTAAACTGTTCAGAAGTAACCCACTTTTGGGGATCTTCATTTCCATTCTCAACCTCATCAAGATCTGCCTCGATCTCTGCCACGCGAGCTTCAAATTCATCCATGTCTTCAGTATAGAAACCGAGTTTGCCAAGGGGAACTTCAGCAACTTCATCCTCAATTAAAGTATTGACATAGCCACTACCTGTAGCAGCATAACCAGAAGAAGGCTCGCAACACATACCAACGCTTTCTTCCTCGTCAACGACTGGATATCTCTTATCTTCCATACTTATAACACTTTGTTGGGTGCAAAGATACGAATAAGTGAGCAAAATGCAAAATAAATTTCGAATTATTTTTATCCCTGCATTATAACCGCCCCTTATCATTGCAACGCCACACTCCATACCTTCAGGTTGGAGAAGGGGCTCTAAATCTTGCTGCGCGAAAAGATAGACATTATTTTTTATATTGCAAAATTTTAGAGCATAAAAAACCTCGCCGGGCTTCACAGCAGGGCGAGGGATAAACACATATTTTATACCTAAAAATTGTTTGAAACGAGTCACGAATCTCACGATTGGTGAACCCAAAACTATAAATAACCTATTTTGAAAGAGGAATTTACATATTCATTAGCCTTCCTTTTGATTGTCATTGTTCTCCAACAGCGCCTTAACAGCCTTGTCGAAGTCACTCTCAAGCATGCGCATTTCACGTTCGCGATAGATTTCAAACTCACGCTCTGCTTTCTCGATAGCTTCCTGATGCGATACGGTACCACTGCCTTCGAGAATGTTTTTACGCAAGCGCAATATCTGATCGTCAAGAGCAGCTATCCAGTCGGCCATCGTCATGGGATTCTGCTCTAAGGCTTGGAACTCAGCGTAATCCAAGAATTGCGAGGTCAGTAAGTTCAAACGCTGCAGTTCCAACTCCGTCAGGTAGTTTTTGGCTATCTTTACATCGTCGCGAGTAACATAGTTCCCCTTGAAATTAGTCATTCCAACGAAAGGCTTCTCATTATCCACTCGCTCGTAAATCAATTCTGCTGCTGTATGCTCATGCACTGCATAGTGCATCTTGTTCTGTACGGTGGCAAAAAACTGCTTGGTAAGATTGGCACGAGGATCATAATCGGTAGAAGTGGCATAGATATCTGTTACCTGCTGATAGAAGTTGCGTTCACTGCTACGGATGTCGCGAATGCGTTGTAGCAACTCCTTAAAGTAGCGATTGCCGCCTTGTTTCAGTCGCTCGTCGTCCATCGTGAAGCCCTTCTGGATATACTCATGCAAACGTTGAGTAGCCCAGCGACGGAAACGAACGGCTATAGGCGATTGAACGCGATAACCAAGGGCTATGATAACGTCGAGATTGTAATGCAGTACCTCATGAGTCTGAGTTTTGCCCTCAATAGCTCCATGCTGAGTGGTTGTTCGGAATTTCCGAACTACCACTTCTTTGTCTAGTTCCTTATCTTCAAAGATGTTTTTAAGATGCTCACTGATGTTCGATTTGCTCGACTGGTAAATCTCCACCAGTTGCGCTTGTGTCAGCCACACGTCCTCATCGGCAAACAGAGTATTCACACTCAGTTTCCCTTCATCATCTTTATATAGTATCAGTTTATTTTCTTTTTGTGACATACCGCTTTAAGTTATTAGGTGCCAAAGCTGCGGTTAAGCGAGAGCCATGATGCTCGCATCAATAGCCGCTCGCATTGCAACGCCACACTCTCAAAGAGAGAACGCCACACTCATACCTTCAGGTGTGAGAACGTAAGCAGCTTCGCATCCTTCAGGATGCAAAGATACGAATAAGTGAGCAAAATACCAAAGGAAAACTTGTTTTTCTTTGTATTTTCGAACGGAAGCATCTTCTCGCAAAGCGAAAAGATAGTGCAAATCGAACGAAAAACCAAATTTATTTGGATTTTTCTGAGATGCAGCCATTGCAACGCCACACTCTTCGAGAATTTTTTCCTTGGGTAAAAGTCGGTTCTACTTCTATGTTGCAAACCAAATAATTGGTCCATCTTTTAGCATTGTTTAATCGTTTTATTATCGTTTTTACTTTATTTTACACATATACAGCCAAGAAATCCCCCTCCAGACACGTTCTTGCTGCGTC
>Ga0256404_1001158_pt1 | contig 66023 bp, 62 predicted proteins | sample RumenRJG_01DNA_FD_185990 | JGI IMG/M metagenome (GOLD analysis project Ga0256404, IMG submission 185990) | Bovine rumen microbial communities from Lethbridge, Alberta, Canada - RJG_01 | ecosystem: Host-associated > Mammals > Digestive system > Stomach > Rumen | place: Canada: Alberta | collected... | reverse complement strand
CAAGGAAAGTCGCTCGGATTGTCTTTGCTATGTTAAATAAGAAAGAAGCGTTTAATCCCAATTTAGTGGTTAAATGCTGAATAAATTACAGCAAGTTAGTTAATTACTACTTGACTTTTTATAGGAGTGTTTGCATGAAAAGAATCAACGGCAATCTGCAATTTGAAAAGACTCCCAGGATCGTATCATTTGCGTCTGCGGTAGGTAAAAAAGAAGGTGAAGGACCTCTGGGAAATTATTTTGATCGCGTGATCCACGACAGTTACGTTGGAAAGGATACCTTTGAACAAGCTGAAAGCGAGTTACTCAGCACAGCGGTTCGTATCGCGCTGAATAAGGGAGATTTTGAGTCCGGTGACATAGATATCGCTTGCTGCGGAGACCTTTTGAACCAGTGTGTAGCTTCAAGCTTTGCTATGCGGCCCTACGGGATCCCGTATGCCGGGGTGTATGGCGCCTGCTCGACAATGGCGCTTGCGATGATTGTTGCCGCGATGGCGGTTGAAAGCGGCGCCGCCGAGCGAGCTGTGTGCGCCGCATCCTCCCACTATTGCACGGCTGAAAGGCAGTATCGCTTTCCTTTGGAATACGGATCACAGCGTCCGCCGACAGCTCAGTGGACCGTTACCGGCTCCGGTGCGTGTGTGTTGGATAAAGCAGACACCAAGGCGATTCCGGAACAACAATACCCGCTGATTTACGCGGCACGGATCGGTCGAATCTGTGATTATCATATCACTGACCAGAACAACATGGGCGCCGCCATGGCACCTGCTGTTGTCAAGCTGGGAACAAAAATTTGCTCTCATACATATTGGTGTATAGAAAATGCCGTTCTGAGTTCTGGATTGACCCAAATTGTACGGACAGCACAAAAAGCCTCCTAAGGTAGAATTTAAACATCTACCATAAGGGAGGCACTTCGTAAAGAAGTTGCCTCTCTTTGGCTTTTGTAAGTCAGTCGGATAAGTTGAATTTGTAGGATATAATCTAAACTTACGGATGTTTTACAAAATGAAAAACATAATCAATTATACACAGCAAGGAAACTATCTATTACCCGACTTAAAATTACCCGAACAGCCAAAGGTCAAAATCGGTATTTGGGGCAGACGGTACGAACAGTATATCAAACAGCATCAAAAGCTACGCTATTTTAATCTGCTGACAAGTTGTACACTCACTGCCTATCTTGCTGATATTGATGAGCAGGCAGAGGATATGTTCTTTTGGTTAGTACAACAATTAGCTGAAAAGGAAAGTATAACCGAGCAGCTCAAAGCGGACAATCAAATGCTGTGGATTACGCGTATGAACAATTTACACAACCGTGTAACGGAGATCGTAAACAATGAATTGATTTTTGTATAAAATAGTGTAGAGGGAGTTTTAAGGCTCCCTCTCTCTCGTCACAAGACGTACCGTTCGGCATACAATGATTCGTATGAATGGAAGTTTGTTTCTCTCTTGCATTTCCAAATTATTTTCAAAAAATTCTGCGAATACAACAAACCCGGAATCGCTTTCACGAATTCCGAGTTTTTCTACAGCTTGTTTTATTTATAAGACTTTGCTTTACATTCAATGAAAAACCGTTCACCGTTCGTTCGACCGCCGACCATTTTAATGTCAACGCCAGGTTCATGTGTCTTTTTTTCTTCAACTTTTTCTCTATGCCAGTTCCCGTCAGTTTTATTGATCAAATATTCTATAATTAATTCACTGATTTTTGAATGAGTTAATCTGTCCAATAATTTAATCTCTATACCCAACACTCCATATTTTTCTTGCTGTTCGGGAGTATAGTATAAATCCATATCTTCGGGTTTAGCAGACGCAATATCAGATTCGGTGTAGCCGCATTTTAACAAAGGCAATTCTTGATACAATTCAGCGAAGGAATCAAATCTATGTACAGCTATTGCTTTCGTAATCAGCTTTTCTCTTGTTTCAGTTTGAGTGAATTCAATTATATCTCCGACTTTAATCTGTTTCCGTTTTTCGTCGTTGAGTCGCAATTCAATTGTTTTTTGCCCGGAGCGTATCATTTCGAATGGTTCGGGGTTAAGATTCATTTTGTGTGCCATTTTTCAGTCCTTCTCGTAATATACAATCGTCATTTTATCGTTGATTTGCTCTGCTTTGCCTGTTTGATGATATCCAAGCTTTTCGTACAGATAGCAGTTGCTTTTTTCTTGTAAAATAGTGTCGAGCTTCCAATGTTGCTCTCCGTGAATCCTTTCCGCTTCTGCGATCGCTTGTTGAGCGTAGCCTTTATTGCGATATTCCGGCATAATGAAGATCGGCGATATTCTTTTTCGGGTAACGCCGTCTTTACAATCTACAATACGGATAACGCCGATCTTTATACTGTCTACCGTTATGAAGTAGTATGTCGTTTCGGGCTGATTGAATCGGAACAAAATATCCTCAAGTTTTTCAGCTGCCGGACTGGTTTTTGTATCTTGATATTTAGCGTACAACTGAGCAAATGCTTCTTTTTGCATTTGCAGTATTGTATTTAAATCTTCAAATTTAGCTTTAACTAAAGTTATGATAAGTTACTCATTCCTTTCCGACTAACCAATTACCTATATCAATAATCTGAATCCCCTCATACTGATAGGTTTCGTGACGTGTTCTGGCAATCAGGATCTTTGGATAGGCGTCTTTGATTTTCAACAACGGATCAACCTCTCTTTGGAAGGTGTCCGGACTGCTGATATTATCCGAGATCTGAATATAGATTTTTTCATCTCGTTTAATTGCCACAAAATCTATCTCTTTTTTATACAACACGCCGACATAAACTTCATATTTTCTGCGCAGCAGCTCTATGGCGACGATGTTTTCCAAGACTCTGCCGTAATCGAGATTCTTGGTGCCGAGCTTTGCGTAGCGGAAGGTGTGGTCGCTGAGATAATACTTGTCATTCGTGCTCAGATACTTCTTGCCCTTGATGTCATATCGTCTGACTTTGTAAAACGCAAACGCGTTGCAAAGGTACTCAAGATAGTTTGATACCGTTTTGTGATTGATTTTGTCTTGGTTATTTGTCAGCGCGTCTGCAATATTGCGCGCAGACGACAGATTGGAAATATTATCCATCAGGAAGTCAACGATCCTATCCATCAATACAGGATTTCTGATCTTATACTTTTGACGAATATCTCGCAGAATCAGTGTGTTGAATACATCCTCGATGTAATCGTACTTCGCTTCTCTGTCACGATAAAGATATGAGCCTGCCATACCACCCTCGGTGATATATCTGTCAAATGCCGAATAGGTGTCGTTCAGATTGTAATATGTTACGAACTCGCTGAAAGAAAACGGATACACTTTAATTTCAAAAGTGCGTCCCGTAAACAGTGTCGCTAAATCTGAGCTGAGTAGAAAGGCATTTGAACCGGTAATATAAATATCATACTGTTCGGATGCGTGCAGACTGTTGATCGTCAGCTCAAAGTCAGCACACATCTGTATCTCATCTATCAGAACAAAGTTTTCCACGTCGGAGATATATTTGTCCTGTATATAATCATTCAGGGCGTGGTATTCCTTCAAACTCTCAAACTTGCTGAGATTGTAATTGATATGAATGATATTAGCATTTTCAATTTCTTTATCAAGATAAGTCTTGAACGCCTCCAGCAGCTTTGATTTGCCGGATCGGCGCACACCAGTAATCACCTTAATATCAGGTGTACCAATAACATTTTTCAGCTTGTCCAAATACATCGTGCGTTCTATCAGCTTCATATAAATCACCTCAAAGCTAGTATAACAAAAACATTTCCCAAAATCAATATATTTTCGATTTTGGGAAGTAGAAGCAATTTATTATATTGGGTTTATATTCAAAACAAGAAGTTTTTATATGTATTTGATAACACATGAGCTTTTATAATATAAAATAGTATTCACAAAACTGTATATGTTTTTCGTGTACTACATTGCGATGTACTTTCGTATCATTGTTACAGGACATTTTAATTCCATACAATTAAACAACAAAAAAATAGAAAATGAAGCAGATAATATTATAAAGGTGATAGATAATCATAATGAAATGACAAGAATCATAAATATAATTACTTCCCTAATAGATATAGCTTTATCTAAAATACAAAGCATAGATAAATACCAAAAAATGAGTTATGGGCAAATTGCAGCTCTAACTATTTTCGAAGAAGAACTAGAAAAAGTTTTTAAAACACAAAACAAACTAATCAAATAATAATATCTACAATATCATTATAGAGCCGCCCCTTAGGGTGCAACTTCCTTACGAAGTACACCATAAGGGGTGCTTTTTACTATTGTCCGTTTTTACTGGTTCTGTGCAGTTCATTCAGTAACGGCATTGTTTTATGCTTTTATTATTTTAAGTCACCATTGGCGGGATTATTGAGGACTTTACCGCTCTCGTTAAAACGGGAGCCGTGACAGGCGCAGTCCCATGAGTGCTCTGTGCGATTGTATTTGAGCGCACATCCGAGATGCGGACAGCGCTTTTCGGAGATCGTCAGAAGATTTTTTGTCGCTTCGAATCCGTTGACCAATAACTGCGGCTTAAGAATACCCCTTGATGGATCGAATACGTCAGCGCAGTCGTTATGCTTTCCCAGTATCTTGTCAGTGAGGATCATCGCCGCCGTCATCGCTCCGGTCATACCCCACTTGTTGAAACCGCTTGCGACGAAGAGACGATGGGTGCGCTTTGAGTATTGACCGATATAAGGGATGCTGTCCAGGCTCATGCAATCCTGCGCTGCCCAGCAGTATTGTTCGGTTGCATGAGGATAAACGTTTTGAGCGAAGTTGCGAAGCACAGACCAATCGCCGCCCTTGTGGCCGGTACGATGACCGCCTCCGCCGAGCAGAAGAAGATCGCCGTGATCTCGAAAGGATAAGCCGGCCTTACTTTCATCAACAAACATACCGCCGACGTCCTGCGCGTTGTCGAGCGCAATCACATAGGAACGGTGCTGATAGAGCTTCAGGAAGTAGCTGCCATGTTTGTTGATAAAAGGGAAATGTGTGGTTACGATGATATGATTCGCACGGATAGTACCGTGATCGGTGATCGCTGTGTTGCCGATCATTTCACGGACGAACGTGTGCTCGCAGATGTTTAACCCCGTAGCGACAGCGGAAAGGAATTTCAGCGGATGAAACTGCGCTTGACAAGGGAATTTCACCGCGCCCATCGTCGTGATCGGGATATCAGGCTTTTCACACAACTCTGCCTGATATCCGATCCGATTCAACGCTTCCATTTCGTCATCCAGTTTCTTTTGATCGTTGGTACTATAGACATAGTTGTCTTTTTCTTCATAGTCGCAGTCGACCGTTCGGCTTAGGTCAGCATACTTCTCAAATGCTCTCTGATTAGCGGTCAAGTATTGCTGAGCTGCAAGCATACCATATCTCTTTATAATTTGATGATAGTTCAGACCGTGCTGATAGGTTATTTTCGCGGTGGTGTTCTGCGTTGTACCGGAGCAGATTCTTTCCTTTTCGACTAATACATATTTTACACCGTTTTGGTGCAGATAGGAAGCGGTCAGGATTCCTGCAATGCCGCCGCCGATAATCAGAACATCGGTATGGATATCACCTTTGAGCGATTCAAATCGGGGCATCTGCACTGTGTCTTGCCATAAAGATTTCATGTTAACCTTCCATTCTTTATCGGAAAAAGTGTAAGCCGATTGTCGTCGTAGCAAATACCGAGGAAGATTTCCTTTTCGCTTTTGCATCCTTTTTTATGCAGTTCTTTCATGAGCCACTCTCTGTTCAGCCCTTTGCGGATGAGGTTGTTTTCCATGACCCTGCCGTCCATGATGATTTCCGTGCCGATGTGCTCGGGCTTGGGACTTAGCTCCATATCCTCGGGATTCAGGGGACGTTTTCTGCTTTTCGGAAGGATTGACAGCTTACCGTTGTATTCAAAGACAGCGGTCTGAATATCGTTGAGGTTAAAGTATCCTTCCTGACGGCATAGGAGAAGAAACTCGCTCAGTTCCAACTTTGCCTTTTTCATATTATCGCGGTACAGGTTGCCGTCGTCCAATATGATAGTGGGAGTTCCGTTGATGAGCTTTCTGCTTCGTGAGATTTTCCTGGTGATGATGCTCAGGGTCACCGTGATCGCGCCGAACACGATCATGGATATGGTTGGTTTCCACCACGGCTTGTCCAAGGTGGTTGCCAGCTCTGCGGCAATAGAGCCAATGGTGATGCCCGTGATGTAATCGAAGAATTCCAACTGGGCGACCTGCTTGTGTCCGATGACTTTCGCGATGATAAACAGCATTACCGCCGAGAACAGTGATGCGAGAATAACTTGCAGAGCTTCCATCATCAATCCTGCAAGTCCGCTTCGGGGATATCGTTCTCAAGATTATCCCGCGCAAGGTCGGCGTCGATCTCTTTGTATACCTTGGGGATTGGCTTCTCGTGCGTGTGGGGCGTAGTGTGATACACCTTTTGGGCGGGAGTTTCTGTTCCGACGATGATGGGGTTGACCTTTTCTTTCCCGTGTTTTGCCTTGCCTTGGATCTCGGGAATAGCAGCCTGTTCGTTGCGGGGGGTGGTATGGGTTCGTTCTTCTCGTTTCATTCCTTGCTTTGCCATGATTTCACCTCATGATTAGTGTGACCGAAAGGTCGCGCATTATACTGAATCCTTAGAAGAATGATATCTTTGAAGATACAGCAGTGTCTTTGATTGAGTTAATTTAGTGGAGACCTTATGATTGCCTTTTGTTTTCAAATATGATAACATCATGTAAAGGGGTATCAGGGTGTAGCATAAAAATGATACTTCTTTATTACGGCAAGTTGCATTAAAACCAACAGAGGTTATCGATTTGGATACATGGAAAAGGGTGAGATCATGAAAGAAAAGACGATCAATAAGGTTACTTTCAAAGAAATTTGCGGCATTTTGGGGAAAAGAAACGACGAATACGCAAAGTTGTTTCACCATCTGTTTGACTTTGCGCTGTTATTCTGCCCTGCGTTGATAATTCCCGCGGAGATCGTGTCTTCTATGTTTGAGAAAGATATTGTTTGCAGCATATCAGAGGCAAAGGAGAAGCTGAAAACCTGTATGGAAGACGTCGTTACGCTGATCAAAGAGAACAGCCCCGGCGACTATTACAAGAAGTATGACGATCTGCGCCTGGCGAATTTTCTGTTGATCTTTGCGGCGTACTTCGATACTGTCAGAACCCTTCTGCCTGACAAGGATTATCGAATTTCTCCGGATGGTGAGATCACTTTATATATTACTGAGGATGCGCTGAAAAAGTATGCAGAAACATTTTCTGACAGCAAAACTAAAACGATCGAACTCAGAGAGGTTCCGATTTTTCCTCATGAGCTTACTTTCTACACGTTTCATCGAGAAGAACTGCTCAAACTTTATCGGATATTAACGGATGAACTGGACGCATTCTATCGCCGGATGTTTGATGATGAGAAAATTTCTTCTTCGACCGCGGATGTGTTAGACGCGAAGATGAGAGCCGCTCCGATGATGGCATTGGATGCATACGAAGCTCAGTACATATCGCTCAAAGAAAAATTCAGCCTGTTTTCAGCGTATACCGACACAGGAGAACATAAGGTCATCGCCGATAAAATCGACCAGTTGTCTCAGCGAATGGAGGCAATTGAAAAGAACAGCTCTGCCAAGCATGCGTTAGATGTGCTCCAAGCGGAAGAGAGATACTATCAATCACGGATTTGCAACAGAGTTTTGTATGACGGTGACAACGATGAGTATGAAATGTTGCCGGTGATAAAGGACAGTTTTATCCCGCAGTCTTATAAATCTATCGTTTTCAGATCCGACGGAAAAATCCGAACGGTACTGGGACCGGATGAAACATGGGTAGGCAAAGAGGAAAAGGATGATCTGATTGCCTATATTCATCAAACCGTTAGCACACCGCCTTTTGACAGAAAACCGCTCATCATTCTTGGCGAGCCGGGCGGAGGAAAATCGACTCTCTGTAAAATGTTGGCGGCAGATGTTTTTTCTCGCCAATACCATGTGATCGTTGTAAGACTGCGTGAGGTCAACGCAAATGATGATATAGCTTCACAGATCGAACAGCAAATTAAGCGTGACATCTCTGAGGATATTCAGTGGAGCGATATCAGAAGTTGTGTGGTAGAGACCAAGGTACCGCTGATGATTATCTTTGACGGCTACGATGAGTTGCTCAGAGCGGGCGGAAAAGACTATACCGATTATATTAAGATGGTGTATCAATTCCAAAAGGATCAGGAGAAGGTGTTCGAGTTCTTCGTTCGCGCGATCGTTACCAGCAGAAAGAATCTGATAGATCTTGCCGAATTACCCAATAACAGCGCAGTTATTTGTTTGCAGGAGTTTTCAGAGAATAAGGTTAATGATTGGGTCGATGGATGGAATCAATATAACGCTGAGCGCTTTAGAAAGAGAGGGGTCAAACCGTTTGAAATTCGCCCGCATTATGCAGACTTAACGAAGCAGCCTTTGCTATTGACTATGCTGGCGCTGTATGATTACGATGCCAATGCGCTGGCAGAAGATAAAGAAATGAATTCTGCGGATGTTTATCGAAATCTGTTGGAAAATTATGTGAATCTTGAACTGCAGCACAAGAAGCCTTTGGGCTCCGTGTGGGGAATAAACGGTTCTGAAATCATGCAGGCATATCTGCGCGTCGTATCGATGGGTATGCTGAACCGCAGGCAGCTCTATTTGACCAAAGAGCAGTTTGAAAAGGATTTGCGTTTTTACGGATATAAGCGTCCCGATGAAAAGCCCAACGAATCGGATGATGGAATCAAGCTGTTCGGCAGTTTCTTTTTTGTGAACACTTCGAAAGTGAAGGAGATCTCGGGAGCTGACGGCGTTGATAAATTTACATACGAATTTTTGCACACCACCTTTGGCGAGTATCTCGCTGCGGATCACATTTTGCGAAATTATAATCAAGTATTGTCAGAGTTAATCCGGGACGGAGAAATTTCACAGAAGACGATGTATGACTTTTACGCATGTACAGCTTTTGTCTGTTTATCCGAAAAGCCGAACTTACTATATATGATCGGTGAAATACATGAGAGGATTATATCTGAGAAGGCGACGGATTTTTTGACGAGAGAACTCAAAGACGTCATCAGCGGGAAAATGGTGCTGAAGCAGAGTGAATGGCAGGATTTTAGTGAGATTCCTTATGAAAGCAGCACTTTGGTACGCTATTCCGCTTTATATGCTTTGAACCTGATTAGTATCTCTGCTTTCTCCGGCCAGTGGTGCGACCTGGCCATATCGAAAGAAGAGTGGGGAACGTTGATTGGTTTTCTGCGGATGGGGTTGCATGTGGAAGAGCTGGAGGCTTTCTCATATCACCATTTTATTGATCGTTTCCGGGAGTGCTATCACGTCAGCTATCAAAAATTAACTCCCGGGATGCTTTCTATGATGTCAAAATCCCCCAAAGTTGAAAGGCTTCATTTTCTTAGCCATATATTGCGCGATGAAATCAATCTTGCTTTTTCCGGTACGATTGTTGCGGATCGTTTTGTTGAGCCTCATATTGTGGAGTATGGTTTAGAGCTGAAAAGCGAGCTGTATTATCTGATGATGGTCAAGGATATGTATCCTTCCAATGATGAAATGGGCACTTTACTCAAGGCGCAAGAAGCTTGCTTTGAAGAAGGAAATTTTAGTATTCTGAACGCTTTGTATACCCTGGCGGAAAAGAAATACGCCTCAAATGTAAATGTTAAGAAACAGTTGTGCGACTTTTGGATGGAAGGAATGCAACGGTTTAGCAGTATTCCCGGGAAACGATTTTTCGAGGATACACGCGATAATTACATAACAAAAGCGTTTTTGGAGTTGCTGCATTTCACGCGTCTGGTGAGAATCAACTACGATATGTATAAGTTGGCAAAGTTGATTATGGAAAGACTGCCCATCAGAAGTAATGAGGAGCGTTTTTCGATCATCGGGTTTATTGCCGACGCAGTACCGATTATTCCTGAGAAACAGAGATCCATGGAGGTAAGTCTGGCGCTCTCCGGAATCAACAGCAACATCCGCGAGAGCAAGCGAGTCGGTTCGATCGCAGCAGGCTTTTACATCGAGTCGACCGGAAAAATGTTCGATGGTTTTGCCGTGAGCGGGTCAGGTTTTCTGGAAGGCATTGGCATCAACACTGCGGACAGAGTCATGGGCGATATTCTGATAAAATGCAAATCGTTGGAACAACTCTCTGGAAACGCCAAGCAGATTATTCTGACATATTTGACTCAGTTGTATTACCGAAATAATAATAGTTTTGAATGGCTGATTCAAAACCTGTCTTCCAATTACAGTTTTATACTGCTGCTTGAGGAATGGTTATGTGCTCTGCAAGATTGCTCCGAACATACGATTCTAGTGATATGGGAAGCGCTGGCATTATTAAAGCCCGGATATGCCGGCGTGGATTATCACCTCTTCTCTCAGGCAGTGAAAGCATGTGGCGCGATCAATACGTTGGATGAAAAAATCAGTGATGCGATCCATAGAGCAAGTAGACACGTTCCTGAGTATGATGGTTCAAAAAATCCATTAACGATGTGCGCCACATAACGATTGTGCCGATCAGAAAAATCCCGAGAAGCGATTGACAAACAAATGTTCGCGTGGTACAATTGAATCAGAACGGTGTTGAGGGGGATTGTTATGACAGAGCTGGAAACGATAGCACGAGCACAGATGTATTTGGAAAACCTCGCAAACGGGGTCAATCCTCTGACAGGCGAAGAGGTGGCGGATAGCGATGTGGTCAATAACGTCCGTATTTCACGATGTTTGTTTTTTACAGCCGATTTGCTGAAGAAAATCGTGGACAACAAGGGAAAGTACAAAGCGGAAATGCCTGAACTAAAGCCGTTCTCGCTGACGCAGGATCAGATCGCACGTTATGAGTATTCAAATCATAGCTTATCCGTTACAGAGGTTGTCAAGCGATTCAACGCCCTAATCGATACAGCTTATATGAAGGAGCTGAAAACCAAGCAAATTACCGAGTGGTTGGCGTCGATTGGGATACTTCAAAACATTGTGGTAAACAACAAAACGCGTCGCCGTCCTACGACTCAGGGTGAGAATATCGGTATCACCGTAGAAGAACGGATAGGTCAGTATGGGATGTACGAGGGCGTTTTCTACAGCACTCGGGCACAGCATTTTATCGTCGATCATATCGATGCGATCATCGAGTTCGGTAATCAGTAAAGAAAGCAAAAACAAAGGGCAGTTCTGATGAACTGCTCTTTGTTGACGGAATGTATGGAATGACGTTGCTAAATACGATTTAAATATAATTTGTAATCAATTTTTTAATGCAGCTTTTTAGAGCAATTGCTGTGATGGTGAGAGTTATGCGGTCAATTCAGCTGTTTTATGTGCTGTTGTCAGGTGTAGTTGCGAATGCTAAACAGTGGAATAAAGTATAGTTTGAGGTTCAATGTGGGGTTGATGGATTGGACGATTTTCAATGAAGTTCAAAGATATAATATACAGGTTGATGATTGACAAAACATATACTATAAAAATGTATTGTCAGCAAAGAAAACGTGAAAAATTGAATTATCTATATTGCATTTTAGAAATATAATGCTATAATATAATTACTTAGGATGGGGGAGGTGTTTCCGATGGACATAAACCGCACACAATCTTTAACAGATGTGATTCATGATTCGATTGATTACAGCGGAATTGAAAGAGAGATTTTGGGTACTCCGATTTTCAATAGATTGCATCGTATCATGCAGAGTTCATTAGTCTTTTTAACATATCCTTCAGATAAAGTGAAACGCTTTGAACACAGTGTTGGAGTGATGCATCTTGCAGGAGAGCTGTTTTTTTCTTCTGTATGTAACGCAAATCCGGAAGTGTTATCGGCGTTGTTAGATGAGATCAAAAGCAAGATTAAGAAATGGCGTAATGAATGTGCATCTGATCACCTTTCTTTGCTTGTTCCCAGACAGTCATTCTCTAAATATGACGAGAGCAAAATATTAACTTTGCCCTTTCCTAACAATTCTTTATATATTAAGCATTTGCCTGCAAATGTCAGCAGCTTAAAATGCGAGGACAGACTTGCTTATATTATTGCCTATCAAGCGATACGAATAGCCGGGTTACTGCATGATGTGGGGCATATGCCGTATTCCCATGTTTTGGAACACGCAATCAATAACCTGTACACTAAAGTAAAGACTATACCGAAAGAAGAGCGAACTCAAAATCAGGAGACTTTTCTAAAAGAACTGTATAATTACTGTGATCCTGAGTGTGAAGAAAAAGATGAGTTACATGAGGAAATAGGCAAAATATGTGCCAGCAAGATATATGAATGTATCGCAAATACTTCGGAACCTCATGAGGACAATTTGTTTTTCGTTGCTTCTTATGATTTTGCTTGTTCAATACTTCGTTCTTACTCTAGTGATAATAATATATTCAGTGACTTACATCAGATCGTAGCCGGAGTAGTTGATGCGGACCGCTTGGATTACTGCAACAGAGATGCATATTGTACGGGTTTGCGTAAAGATTTAATTAATTACAAGAGGCTTTTTGCTACATACACAGTTTGCCAACAGGAGGCAAATACTCCTTTAGAGGGGGAAGAGGTAGGGGAAAGGGTTCCTACGCGAAAAAAGTTTTTCTTCTGCCCGGATGTTAAGAATGTCGCTTTGATTGAGGATTTGTTACAAAGACGTTGGGATATTTTTTCTACTGTAAACTTTCATCATAGAGTACATAAGCACGAGATTTTGCTGGAAGAAGTTATCGTAGAGATTGGAATGGAGGAATTGCAGCAAGAAAAACGGATTGATGATTTGTCAAAAAATGTTTTACCATTGCGCGTATACAGTATTGTTCAATTGATAAAGCTCTTGAAAGGGAATAATCCACCTGAGTATTTGCTGATACAGTTTGATGACAGTTGGCTAGATACATTGTTAAAAAGAATGTTTCTGTATCGTTATAATGATGATATTATGTGGTCGAATAAGGTGGCAAATAACGCTTCGTGGAATCAATATGATGAACTGATATCCGTTCAAAGGCATTACCAGTCCGGTTTCAAACGGACTGAGGATTTTAAAACGATTGATATGATGTTGTTCAATAGGTTCAAAGAGGATAAGCTCAAAGGTTTTATTGAGATGCAATTGCCTCAAGAGGTGAAGGACAAGCTGGCAAAAAGTTTTGAAAAAATCAACGATTACAACAGTTTTAGGACTAAGTATAGGTCGCTGTTTTTTACATGGCTACTTTCCAATACAGCGTTGAAAGTCACCGTATTACCTGAAGATAAAATCGAATTTTTCCGTGAAGTTCAGGACTCTTTGAATGAAGCTTTAAAGCCGTTGAACAAGATTCAAGATGTTATTATCAGAGATTGTTCTTTCAAGTTGGGTTGCGCAAGCGGCAAAAATATTCTGATGGTTTTTGATGGAGGAAGCGCCAAACCATTTCAAAACTATTCTATTATTGAGCATATTTTGCAGGCAAAACGTAACGATGGGCTTCCGATGCATTTGTATTATTTACCCAAGCTTTCTGAAAAAGTTACCTCACCCTATGATTTTTCTATCGACAAAATATCTGATATTTATCTGCATTTATCTGATGCCATCTGGCATAATGTAATCAAAAGGATTAATGAAGATAAAAGTGAGACTGTTGAAGGAGGAGAATAAAATGGCAGAACGCGAAATAAGAAATAAGATAGCAAAAATTATTATGAACATCGAAAAGCCCTTCAGTATCTCAGGATTATTATTTGTATGTAGGCAAAACCAGATCAATGATGTAGATTTGATTCTTGAGGTATTAGATGACTTATGCGATGCGGGTTTAGTCAGCTATTCAGAAATCCAAGACGATTGTTGGGCTTATACCGCTCACTCCTGATTTTTAAACCAGTAGATATCGTGATATACTTCAATATCGGGATTGTTCAAGAGCCAGTCGATACATAATGCTTTTATCTTACTTTCCGGTATAGTACTCAATTCTTTGCATAAAGTATCATAAGTAAATATTTGAAGGCTTTTGGCTTTCTCCGATATTTGAGATGCTGTTCGATTTATCAACGATCTATTCATTGCGTAGCCTCCGAGTTAATTTTTGTTGGCTGATTGTGATGATTCGTACAATCAAAAACAGGTTCTTTGTGGAATTTCAGTGTGAAAGAACTGAGAAGATGCTGAAGTTGTCATGATGCGACGGAATTAATGTTTTAATGTCTATAAACGTCAGCCTTTGGCCATACTCTTATGAGATGGTCGAAGGCTATTTTTTTAATTATATTTATCAATAGATATTTCGGTCATGGATCCTTTTACTGCTGCCTGGGATATAATAATAGCGGTAATCCTTAATGCATCATCAGTACGTATTATGTGTATGTAGTGCGTAACTATTATAGACCAAAATACGAGAAATATTTGTTTTGATGCCATGGATTTAAAGGCTTAATTAATGCAGTAAAATTTTCTTCTCAGTTTATCGGAATTGAACTCATAGCCGTCTTTTGAATATAGGTGTCTTGTGGGTTATACTTTAATGGATGAATAATCATGGGAAACACTCCGCAAAAGCATGGGTTTGATACCGCACAAGGAACGTGATCGCGTGAAAAATAGATGGATACGTTTTTCTGACTTTGATGTCGGAAACAAGAATGACGATGCTGTTGATACTTATTTGATGGGAGAACAGCTCAAAAGCTATATTCCGCAATCAAGATATCAATTTGATTACATGTTATGTTCTGGAGACGTGAAAGAATGGTCAAATGATTACGGCAAAGCGATAAGCTTTATCAGTGAGTTGAGAGATGTTTGTGTGACTCCTAAGGATCGGCTGTTTGTTGTGCCAGGCAATCACGCGACGTAAAGAGAGGCGGGGAAGACAGATAATCACTGACGGAGACACTGGCTATTACATATCGAACGACGGCAGAATTACAGATGATGATACGGCTTTGTTTAGATCCGGCGAAGGGGGATTTATCGGTTTTATAGAACAGGTTCCCGGTAAAGAACGGGAAAAGTATTATAAAGTCCCTCATTTTGTAACTACCACCGAGTGCTTTTCCAATGGACAATGGTTGTGAGGCTGATCTCCAATCGAGAAGGAGATTCCCGAACGATCAAAACACTGCCCGGAATCAGAGCGGAGGTGTTCAAACGGAATAACTTGGACTGTTCTGACGATGTTAGGGAAACGTTATCCGGCTATCCACATATGATAGAGCAGTAGCAGAACATCATCGGTAGACAGCGCTTTGGTTGCTGTGAGAAGAATAAATTATAGACAAATATTACTTTATCATGTATGATAAATCCAGAAAGAAAAGAAAGACTGGTGAGAGTTTTGAAGCGAACAGTTATCGCGCTGATCGTGCTCTTGATGGTGTTCATCGGCGTCCCGTTCTCTGCCGCTGATGGCTTCTACTGTGAGTACGTGCCGAAAAGTGAAAAGAGCACAGTGTTTTACATCGACATTTACAGCTCGATTCCTGTCAGAGCGGCGGTGATGGAGCTGAGCTATGACAGCAGTTTTGCTGAATATAGGGAAGTGTCCGGTGTGGAAAAGACTGCTTCCATACGTGCAAACAACGATAACGGCACGGTGAAGATCGCCTTTGCGGAAAGCAAAGCCGTAACAGGTAATCTTTGCCGCGTTGCCCTCAAGGCGCTGAAAACAGGAACCACTACATTCACTCTGCATATCTCTCAGGCGGCAGACGACGCGCCGAAGCTGATAAGCGGTCTTTCCGATTCTTCTATTGAAGTGAAATTCGGTAAAGACGATGTGGTTGCGGACTCATCAGACAAAGCCTCTGCATCCTCGGGGACTTACAAATCCTCCTCGCGCTCATCCATCAGCGGCGCGGAGGATGATGACAGCCAAACAATCCGCGAGGGTGACTTTTACGACTATCGTCAGAACCGCCCGCCGACGACCTATATTTTGATCGGTGCGGGTATCGTGATCCTGATTGCAGGATTGATATTTGCGGGTGTCTTGCTCGGCAGACGAACCATGAATCAAAAGAATGAGCCTGATTCAGAAGAAAAACAGGAAACGACTTTGGATTCTGAGACTTCCGAAAATGAGCAGTAAAGGCACGATATATAGTAGAAGTAACGTAGTATAAATGAGCATATGTTAATATGTTAATAAGCCGAACCCGGCAGCCATTGAGTTATGGCTGTCGGGTTTTGTTAATCTTCGATATATTTCTGATTAATAATTAACAAAATTCCGTGGCTACATTTGTTAAATCCTGTCACAATAGGAAAAGAGTTCAATTGACTTATGCGGCGACTTGTGCTATTATTATAAGGATAAAATGGAATATTGGGGCATTTTGCGCTTTTTATTATACAACAACATGAAAAAAAGATTATTTTTAGCGGGGTTAGAGATTTGGAAATCAAGCGATTTGAGAAAAAGCTATGGCTTTCTTCGCCGACAATGCACGGTGAGGAGCTCATGTACATGAAAGAGGCGTATGACACCAACTGGATGTCGACGCTCGGCAAGAATATCGACGAGGTTTCTCGCATGGCATGTGAGGTGACCGGCGCGAAGTACGCTGTACCGCTTTCTTGCGGAACCGCTGCTTTACATATGGCGGTCAAGCTCGCGGGGGTCAGGCTCGGCGACAGGGTGTTCTGCTCTGACATGACCTTCAGCGCAACGCTGAACCCAATCGTCTATGAGGACGGTATCCCGGTGTTTATCGACACCGAGCGCGACACATGGAATATGTGCCCTGAGTCGCTGGAGAAAGCCTTTGAGAAATATCCCGAAGTCAAGGTTGTGGTTTTCGCTCACCTTTATGGTGTTCCCGCCAAACTGGATGAGCTGAAAGCCGTATGCGACAGACATGGTGCGATCCTGATCGAGGACGCTGCCGAATCTCTCGGGGCAACCTATAAGGGACAGCAGACCGGAACCTTCGGCAGATACAACGCCATCAGTTTCAACGGCAACAAGATCATCACCGGTTCCGCGGGCGGTATGCTGCTGACCGACGACCCCGAATCGTACCAAAAGGCGTGGAAATGGGCGAATCAAGCGCGTGAATCCGCCGCTTGGTACCAGCATAAAGAGGTAGGCTACAACTATCGTATGAGCAACGTCATCGCCGGCGTCGTGCGCGGACAGTTTCCATATCTTGAGGAGCATATCGCGCAGAAAAAGGCGATCTACGAAAGATATAAAGAAGGCTTCAAAGATCTTCCTGTCAGCATGAATCCGTTTGATGAAGTGAATAGCGTGCCGAACTACTGGCTGAGCTGTCTGCTGATCGACAAGGACGCGATGTGCCGTCAGGTACGCGGTGAGTTCAAAGCGGATTTCTGGACAGAAAAGGGTAAGAGCTGTCCTACCGAGATTCTGGAAGAGCTCGCCAAATATAACGCTGAGGGCAGACCGATCTGGAAGCCCATGCATATGCAGCCGCTGTTTGAAAACAACGACTTTATCAGTGTAGAAGGCGACGTCAGCGCCGATATCTTCGAGCGCGGTCTGTGCCTGCCGAGCGATAACAAAATGACGCCCGAACAGCAGGACGTCGTGATTGAGATAGTCAAGCGCTGTTTTGGTTGAGAATAGATTATGATTGAGTTATTCAGAATAAATGAAGCAGAAAAATGGGATAATATCGTACTTTCCTTTAAAAAGTATGATGTCTATTATCTGTCAGGCTATGTAAAGGCGTTTGAACAATATGGTGACGGCGAGGCGACATTGGTCTACTTCCATAACGCGTCGACCAGAGCGATTAATGTTGTCATGATGCGGGATATTGCTGACTTACCTTGCTTTTCTGAGAAACTGGAAAAACAACGATACTATGATATAGCGACACCGTACGGATACGGCGGATTTTTGATAGAAGGCGAAGATATTGAGGCTCTTGAAAAAGAGTATACAGAGTTCGCGGTTGATCACGGAATCGTGTCGGAGTTTGTGAGATTTCATCCCGTACTTGAGAATTATCGGGATGTTGCGGCACTATATGATGAGATCCATCTCGGTGATACTGTGTTTATTGATACCTCCGATGAAGTCGCTATTTGGGATCATTTTACCAGCAAGAATCGTAACATGATTCGCAAAGCTCAGAAATCCGGTTTGGAAGTGTTCTGGGGCAGAGAAGAACGAATCATTCCGATTTTTATGGATATTTATAATGCGACGATGCGAAAAGACGACGCTGATGATTATTACTTCTTTGATAAGAGATTTTATGAGTCTGTACTGAACGATCTTAAGCATCACGCAATGTGGTTTTATTCTGTAATCAACGGAGAAGTTGCCGCAATCGCTATCTTTATGTTTGCTAACGGTCAGATGCATTATCATCTGTCCGCATCCAGAAGAGAATACCAGAATCTTGCTCCTACAAATCTACTGCTTTATGAAGCTGCTAAATGGGCTTATCACAATGGATATAAAACACTGCATTTAGGCGGTGGAGTTGGGTGTAAGGCTGATAGCTTGTATAAATTTAAAAAGGCATTCAACAGGGGAGAAGACAAGCATTTTTATATCGGCAAAAAGACATTTGATGAAGATGCCTATCGGATGTTGGTGAAGCTGAGAGACGATAAAATCACGAATCATCAATTCTTTCCCGAATACAGAGGATAAACTCGGCAAGTACAAGAAATAAGCTTATTAAAGGAACTATCATATGGAAATCGGCAGTGAGTTTTGGATCGATAAGGACTATATTGTTGATCCGATGGAACAATTCTATATGTCCGGCCGTTCAGCGTTGAACGCGATTATTCTGGATGTTAAGAAGAAATATGCAGCTGAGCAGGTATTGATGCCTTCTTATTGTTGTGATTCCATGATTGTGCCTTTTATTAGGAATCAAATTCGTGTTAGGTTTTATGACGTTTATTTGGATAATGACCATAAGATCTCCGTTGAGATCCCTAATGCCGAGAAAAATGAAGTTTTGTTTTTGATTCATTATTTCGGAGCAAAAGTCAGAAAGTTCCATATTCAAGGTAAGTTCAGTGACTGGATAACTGTCATTGAAGATAAAACACATTCTTTCTTCAGCGGTTTTGATTCGGATATTGATTCTGAGTACGAGTTTGTCAGCTTTCGGAAATGGTTTGCTGTTTCCGGTATAGCGATGGCAAAGAATACCAACAGGGACCTGATTGTTCCCGATGCAACCAACGATAAGTTCATTGCATTAAGAAATGATGCGTTTTCCGAGAAAGCTCGCTATATCAGTGGTGTACAAATCAATAAAGATCAATTTCTAAACAAGTTTAGGGAAGCGGAAGAGATTCTTGACATAGACAGTATGTGTTATCGGCCGGATCGAAAGGATTATTACCGATTAACACAGCGTTTGCATCAACAAGAAGCGCTTGTTCAGGCAAGGCGAGCAAATGCGGCTGTATTGATAAAAGAACTTGAAAAGATTCCGCAATTATCTGTGATGGTTGATTTTGACTTCAATCAGGATTGCCCACTTTTTGTTCCTGTAGCAGAGTTGACCGGACAGAGAGATCAGTTGCGCAGGTACCTGATAGAAAATCAAGTTTATTGTCCTGTTCATTGGCCGACTTCACTGTATCATGAAGGGATCTCAGCAAAAGCACAGGAAATATATGATAATGAATTATCTTTGGTCTGTGACCAGAGGTATTCACCTGAAGAGATGATAAAGATCATCAAGTTAATAAGAAATTACTATTCTGGAGATATAGTTTATAAGGAGCAGCCATGGAAAAGCACAAACCATACGGACCGTATGAAAAGTTCATAAAGCGGCCTTTAGATGTAATTTGTGCATTATTGGCACTTATCGTCTTTTGCTGGCTGTATGCGATTGTTGCCATATTGGTGCGGATCAAGCTCGGTAGCCCGGTTCTTTTTAAGCAAAAGCGACCCGGAAAGAATGAAAAGATATTTACTCTATACAAGTTTCGCTCAATGACAGACGAACGAGATGAAAACGGAGAACTGCTGCCTGATTCGGTGCGATTAACAAAGTTTGGAAAGTTTCTAAGAAAAACATCTTTGGACGAACTCCCCGAAGCGATCAACATCTTAAGAGGAGATATGAGCGTAGTAGGTCCCAGACCACTGGCAGTCCAATATTTGCCATATTACAGCGAAAAAGAGAAACGCAGGCATGACGTGTTGCCGGGATTGACTGGATGGGCACAAGTGAACGGACGCAACTCTCTTCTGTGGGAAGAAAAATTTGAACTCGATCTTGAATATGTGAATAGAATAACCTTTATTACTGATATCAAAATTGTTTTGAAAACGGTTGTTAAAGCACTGAAAAGGGAAGATATTGGAATAAGAGGAAAAGATATGCCTGCGGATTTTAATGTCTACAGGCAAATGCAGATGGAGGGAAAGCTGTGAATATATACGGTGAAAAAGTTTTACTGCGACCGATTGAATTAGAAGACGCTGAGTTTTTGCGGAACATGATAAATGATCCGCAAATGGAAGCTCATGTTGTCGGCTATTCTTTCCCTGTATCGAAAAATGCCCAAGAAGAATGGGTTAAAACACTAGGTTCCAGAAACAATGAATTCAGAGCGATTATAGATGTTGAAGGACATGCTGTTGGAGCTACAATGCTGACAGATATTGATTTCAAAAATGGAACAGCTGAAATTCACATCAAAATTGCAGATGATAATAATAGAGGTTGCGGCTACGGTAAAGATACAGTGAATTGCCTGACAGATTATGCTTTTGATGAGCTCAGACTCAACTGTGTTTACTGCAGTATCCGTGAAGACAACAAGGTTTCTCAAAAGCTGTTTGAAAGCTGTGGGTATATATTTGAGGGGACGCTTCGCAGGAGAATGTTTAAATCAGGGAAAACCTATGATTTAAAATCCTACTCAAAAACAAGAGATTAATCAATAGATTATTGGAGGGCTTTTAATGAGCCGAAATGCTTTAGTAGTTGCTACGATATCAGGTTTTATCAAACCCTTTGAGATGAACGATATATCTATTCTTCAAGACATGGGATATAAGGTTCATATTGCGACTAATATAGCAAAAGGCGATGATAAGTTTTTTAAACAAAAAGGCATTATCCCTCACCATATTGACTTTCAGCGGTTTCCCTTTAAGTCAAGCAACTTTAAATCAATAAAGATTTTACAGAGAATCATTGAGGATAATGATATTTCATTAGTACATTGTCATACGCCTGTCGGTGGAGTAATCGCCAGATTAGCTGCTAAAAAGTACAGAAAACAAGGCTGTAAAGTGATTTATACAGTTCACGGCTTGCAATTCTATAAAGGCGCACCAAAAAAGGATTGGTTGATTTATTATCCTGTTGAGAAGTATTTATCAAAGTATACCGATGCGATTATTACGATCAACCACGAGGATTACAGTATTGTCAAAGAAAAGTTCCGCTGTAAAACTGTATACTATTCACCCGGAGTAGGTGTAGATTTAGAAAAGTTTGGAAATGCAATAATTGATCGCAATTCCAAGAGAACTGAATTAGGACTTAATAAAAATGACGTTATGCTTTTGTCGGTCGGAGAACTGATCGTTAGAAAGAACCACCAAACTTTGATACAAGCCCTCGACGGGATAAAGAATAAGAATATCATTTGTTTTATTGCAGGCAGTGGTCCGTTACTAAATGATCTTCAAGAGCTAATTAACTCGCTTGGGTTACAAGACAGAGTTTTCTTATTAGGACGAAGAGAAGATATCAGCGAACTCTTAGCATGTACAGATATTTATGTTCACCCTGCCAAGCGCGAAGGTTTATCTGTTGCGCTGATGGAAGCGATGGCAAGCGGACTGCCCGTTGTCTGCTCTAAAATCAGAGGAAATACTGATTTGATTGACGAAGGAAAAGGCGGTTATCTATGCGATGTAAATGACATCAATGCTTACGCAAATGACCTGGCTCGACTCTCAGATGATCCGGATTTGCGTTATCAAATGTCTGTTTATAATCAGAACAAGATCCAAGAATTCTCGATCAATGTTGTTGATCAAAAGATGAGGAGCATTTATCGGGAAGTTATACAAGATAATCCTATCAAATGATTTCCTATGAAAGGTTGAAGAATACCGATGGGAAAAGGCTATATTCGATTCAAGCGGTTTTTAATTGTTGTTTATAACATATTCAGATTAACAAAAGAGCGGATAAAGGGATGCAAGATTGTTGCCGATAAAAAGCAGATTCTTCATCCAAAGACTGAAATCAATATAAGAGGGAACGGTCGCTTAGAATTAGGAAAAGCTACTGCAACCGGATCTGGCGTTCTATTAGGCGTGCGTCAAGACGCTGTTCTTCATATCGGCGACGCAGTTGGCATCAATCGCAACACCTGCATAGTTGCCCGCGAGAGCATCTATATAGGAAACAATGTCATTATCGGTCCGAACGTTTGTATATATGACCATGATCATGGGTTCCCGAATCCGGATGATTATGTGACTGCACCGATCGTGATCAAAGACGGTACATGGATTGCGGCTAATACCGTGATACTCAAAGGCGTCACAATCGGAAAGAATTGCACGATTGCAGCGGGGTGTGTGATTACCCACGATATTCCTAACAACACGATTATTTATCAAAAACGTACAGATACATTGGTACAAAGAAGCAAGATTTGATACCAATCCATACAGTCGATAGGGAGGAAATATGTTGGAGAAAAAAACTATAACAACAAATAATATCAAACCTACGCCGTCATATCTTCTTTCGGGCTATCCCTATCAAGCGAGCGGAGAGGTCATTGCCGATCCGGATACACTTCAATCAAGCAAAGTGTTGTATGAGATCAAATGCTCGGATTGCGAAATGAGCATTAGAGCACAAGGAGATAAAGTGAGACACACTTACGATCATTTGATGAAATCAAACGGTTGTATCGGCTGTAAAAACAAAAGCCTTACAATCAGGAAGATCGATATCAAATAAAACTCAAAATCAGCAGTAGGCAAAAGGAGGTCAGTTGTGGACAATCAAAAGAATATTGCGATCGTCGTGGTTGCCTACAACCGCCCCGATGCATTATTACAACTATTGAACTCGTTAAACAAAGTTGATTATGAAGGTTGTTCTGTGCCGCTGATCATCAGTATCGATTACAGCGGAAAGGATGATACTTACCGTGCTGCAGAGACATTCGAATGGAGCTTTGGAGAAAAGAAGATCATTCGACATCCCGAAAACCTAGGATTGAAAAAGCATGTGCTTTCATGCGGCGATCTAGTAAAAGATTATGATGCGGTCATCATCTTAGAGGATGATTTGCTGGTTTCTCCTTCGATGTACTCCTACGCATGGAGAGCTGTCGAAAAGTATAAAGATGACGAGAATATCGCGGCAATTTCATTATACGCGAAGGGATTCAGTGAGACGGCTCAAAAACCGTTTGTTCCTGCTCCGTCAAAATATGATACGTACTTTATTCAAACGGCGGAGTCTTGGGGACAGGTTTGGATGCGTGACCAATGGTTCCTTTTCAAAGATTGGTTTGAACTTCAAAATGATAAGTTTGGAGATTCAGAAGCGATCCCGCGAGATGTCCGGGAATGGGATGACAGATCATGGAAGAAGTTCCATATCAAATATTGTATAGAGAATAACAGATACACCGTTTATCCGTATACCGCACTGACTACCTGTCGCGGTGAAGAAGGTGAGCATGTTAAAAACAGCATGAACACTTATCAAGTTCCTTTAGCCTGTGCAGGAATGCACGAGTATTGCTTTGCAGATCATGCAGCAACAGATTCTGTAAAGTACGATGCATTTATGGAAAGAGTATTCGAGAACACAGGAGACACATGTATAGATTTATACGGTACAAAAACGCAGTATGACGGTTATCGTTATGTTATTACGCCAAAGCTTTTGGATTTTCAGAGCATAGAGACCTATGGTTTGTCGTTACGTCCACATGAAGAAAACATTATTGCCAAAACAACGGGTAATTACTTTGTTAAATACGATTTAAGCACAAAGCAAAAGAATGCTGTCAACTATAAAACCGAAACGGCATTGAAGTACTATAACTACGTTGATTATCAAAGCGTCACAAGTATGATGCTAGTCAAGGAATTGATCTATCATATTTTCCGAGCGATTAAATACAGGATCAAAAAGAAGTTGAGAAAATAGATATATTTGTAAACTAATTGGAGAAAGTATGTTATTTAGTGTTTTGATACCGCTGTATAACGCTGAAAAATACATTGCTGAATGTATCGACTCCGTCTTAGCGCAGGATTTTGATGATTATGAGATCGTCATTGTGGATGACGGCTCTACCGATCAAGGCGGCAAAATTGCGGATCAATATCAAGAGATGCATCCGCAAAAGATAAGGGTAATTCACAAAGAGAATACCGGAGTTTTACTGACGCGCAGACGCTTGTTACAGGAAGCAAAAGGCGATTATATTCTCTGGGTGGATTCTGACGACGCTATTAAGTCGTACTTGATGTCGGACTTATATACCGAGATTTGTAAGAATGACCCGGATATGATCATTACTGATTATGAGTTTTTGGACGAGCCGGACAAGGTGATTCATTCTTTAATATTATCTGATGGTGCGGTTTTCAACAATAAACAAAAGCATGATATACTTACCAAGCTAATACTTGGCAGGGATTTAAATGAATTAGTGACTAAGTGTTTTAAACGGGAGCTGGTGGATGTTGATGTTGACTATTCTTGTTATCAACATGTACGTATGGGCGATGATTTGTTTTGCTTGTTACCTGTTTTCAACGCAGCTCAAAGGATAGAGTATTTAAACCGTTCATACTACCGAGTGAGAGTAGTTTCATCGAGCGTTACACATACGAACACTTATCAATGTTATTATTCTTACCGCACAATATTCGAGCGGGAAGATTATTATATTACGAAATGGCAGTTTTCTGAGCAGGAGTGTGCTCAGGCAAAAGATAAGTTTGCTTATCGAATTATTGACTGTATTCTGATGCTCTGCAAGTCACAACAGCATAGCTATGATGTTTATTTAGCGTTTATCAACAATGTTGTTACAGATGAGAAGAAGCATCCGATTTATTCGGATGGTTTAAGACGGTTAGGAAACAAAAATTACCAGCGCTTCTATGAGCTGTTAATGCAAGGGAAATATCGAAAGTTGTATAATGATATTTTATTTACAACGAGATTAAGCAGTATAAAGAATAGGATTCTTAGGAGATAATATGCCGGCGATTTCCGTCATTGTTCCGATTTATAACGGTGAACAATTCATCCACAAGTGCATAGACTCAGTACTGTCGCAGACGTTCAGTGATCTTGAACTGATTATTGTCGATGATGGTTCTAATGATCATTGTCCTCAGATTTGTGATGAATATGCCGAGAAGGACAGCAGAGTCATTGTGATCCACGGGACAAACAAAGGAGTTTCCATCGCCAGGAATATCGGCTTAGTTGCAGCTTCGGGCGAATATGTAGCATTTTGTGACGGAGATGATTATTTCAAAGAGAATCTTCTGGAAAGGACCTACAACACCGCTGTGGAACAAAGCGCGGATGTAGTTAGCTTCAACCTTCAGCGGATGTCTGACAAAGCAGCATCGATGGATGAGAATTCCAACGAACCTGAGATCAATGATCTGGATAAAGAAACCAGATTTGATATGTTATATAAAGTGGTGACCTGGCAGACGAAAGGCTGGCAGGCGTGCCGATCAATCTTCAGGCGTCAAATCATTGAAGATCATCATATTCAGTTTTGTGATACCTGTGGTAATTTTGCCGAGGACTTAGGATTCACCTTAGAGTATTTGCTTTATGCGTCGCGTATCATTTTTATTGACGAATATCTCTATTATTACTATGATGTGCGCCAAAATTCCATGATGAATAAGAGCAAGCATGTATATAAGGTCAATGAAGTGAATGAGTTGTCCTACTACCTCAAACCGATTATGACAAAGGTTTTGTCGGAAGAGCAGTTCAGTGTTATTCACCATCATATCTTACAAAATCAGGTTGTGGATCTATATTCCGTAAATAGTAAGCAGGCTTTTCAAGAGTGGAATGAATTACTGAAATCACTTGATAAGACGGCGTACTTTCTTGATGAAAACCTACAGTATTACATAGTCTACAGAAAACAAAAAGGCTTATTCGGATTGCGCGGCGTCAAGCGTTATTTCTCGTCGAAGAGAAGCATCATCCATCGCTATTTGTGCGATTTGAATATCAGAAGATTGCTGAGAGATTTGAAGCTGAATCGTATGCTAAAAGCATAGCCTTTCAGCGTTCGGAAGAAAAGCTAAACAGGAGCAGTAGTTAATGAGAAAAAAGACAATTAGGATCAATTACTCGGGACTCAGTACCAGAGATGAATTTGATCCTAACGATAACTATCTATTAAATATTCTGAAGAAACATTATGATGTTGAAATTTGTGATAATCCCGACTATGTGTTGTGCGGTGTTTTATATGATCACGGCTCTTTTATTTGGGGATGGTACGAAGAGTATATTCTATCCTATCCCTGTGTGCGAATTCTGATTGAAGGGGAAAATCTTGTTCCTGATTACAATTTAGTCGATTATTCTATCTGCCAATATCCTGTTAAATATTTAGATCGAAATTATTATTTTCCTTGTGGAGTGGAAGCTTTTATACATGGCAGAATGTATTTTCGTGAATTACAGGATAAAGATCGTGATTATTCGGAAGAGTTTTTGAAAACAAAAGAGTACTTTGCTTCATTTATTGCCAGTCATGATTCGGAGTATAATATCCGCGGTGAATTTTTCAAAGCTTTGAATCAGCGTAAGCGTGTGGAATCGGTTGGAACTTATCTCAACAATATGCCGGATGGACAAACGGTTCAATGGTTGGGTGGTTCAAAGTTCGATTTTCAAAGAAAATGTAAGTTTTCGCTTTGTTTTGAGAGTACCAAGCATGAAGGGTTTATCACCGAAAAGATAGTGGAAGCCTTCTATGCAGATACCATCCCTGTGTATTACGGCAGTTCCAATATTAAGGATATTTTTAATCCAAAAGCATTTATTGATGTCAGTGATTATTCGAGCTTTGAGGATGCTATTGATAAGATCATGGAAATCGAGAATGATGATGAGCTGTATTTAGAGATGCTTCGTCAGCCGATTTTCAATAATCCAAAGTACCCTGAGGAAATATATACAGAAGTCGAACAGTTTTTATGTCATATATTTGATCAACCAATTGAAAAGGCATATCGAAGATCAAGGTATTTGGTTTCGGAATACCATGAATCATTTATGAAAAGGGCAACGAAGAGAGAGATGGAAGGTAAAATCTGGCGCCCTGCGAATGAAGTGACAAAGGATTATTTGCGCCACTTACCAAATCACATCGGAATGAAACTGCTCGGTAAGAACCGCTATGCTTCTTTGAAAAGAAAAGCGAAGAAGTCTCAATAAATATGAAAAATCTTTTGCTCTGAAAGGTGTTTTTATGGGCAAGAAAAAAATAAAAATCAATTTCACGGGATTAAGCATCAGAAATGAGTTCAATCCATATGATAACAGTATTTTAGATATCCTTCAAAATCATTATGATGTTGAAGTATGCGATGATCCGGATTATTTGATATGTGGTGTGCTATATACCGGTTATTTTAATCAAGGGTTATATCACCAGTATATTTTGAAATCTGATAAAGTCCGCGTTCTGATAGATGGAGAAAACCTTGTTCCGGATTATAATTTAGTTGACTATTCGATCTGCCAATATCCGATCGAGTATTATGACCGTAACTGTTATTTCCCGTGCGGAATTGAAGCGTTTACCAATCGAAGGACTTTTTTCAGAGAACTCCAGGATAAAAAACGCGATTATCCGGATGAGATATTAGAATCAAAAGAATACTTTGCTTCGTTTATAGCCAGTCATGATTCGGAGTATAATATTCGGGGCGATTTTTTCAAAGCTTTAAATCAACGTAAGAGAGTGGAATCGGTTGGTTCTTATTTGAATAATATGCCTGACGGACAGACGGTTGATTGGCTAGATGGAAGCAAAGAAGCTTTCTTGAAAAAATGCAAGTTCTCACTCTGCTTTGAAAGCACGAAGCACGAGGGCTTTATAACTGAAAAAATTGTCGAGGCATTTTATTCCGATACGGTTCCCATTTATTACGGAAGCGATAACATCAAAGATATTTTCAATCCGAAAGCTTTTATCAATATCAGTGATTACCCGAATTATGATGCAGCAATTGATAAGATATTGGAAATAGAAAACGACGATCGGTTATATATGGAAATGCTCCGTCAGCCGATTTTCAACAATCCCAGATTTCCTGAAGAAAAGTATACTGAGATCGAAGCGTTTTTATGTCATATTTTTGATCAGCCCTTGGAAGAAGCTTACAGAAGATCCCGTTGCATTGCTTCAGAAAACCATGAAGCATTTATGAAGAGAGAGATTGAGAGTGAGCTTGGAATCAAGGTTTGGCAACCGGAGGGAAAGGTAGTAAAAGAGTATTTGCGAAATACTCCACATCGGATTGCAAGGAAGCTGTTAGGCAAAAAAACATAAAGAGCTATAACATGAACTCAAAGAAAAACATAAGTGATTAGAAACAAAGGAAGATAAAAGATGAAAGAAACGACAAATACTATGCAAGGTTTTAAAACGCGAATTGATTCAAAGCATAAGCTTTTTGACCTACATATTCGGGAAACGTTGTCTTATCGTGATTTGATTCTGTTATTTGTAAAACGAGATTTTGTTTCAAAGTACAAACAAACGGTTCTTGGACCTGCATGGGCGCTGATTCAGCCATTGTTGACAACGGTCGTTTACACTCTTGTTTTTGGTGGATTAGCCGGCTTAACGACAGCGGATGTTGAGGGAGATTATGTTCTGCCGGGTTTTTTGTTTTATTTATCCGGCAGCATTTGTTGGAGCTATTTTTCTACAACTCTATCTGCAACATCCAATACTTTCTTACTCAACAGCGGTGTTATGGGTAAGGTTTACTTTCCTCGTCTGGTATCTCCGATTGCAACCTCAATCTCGCATTTGATATCTTTTGGAATACAGTTTGCGATGTTGGTTGTAGCGTGGATAGTCTATGCAATTATCGGCGGTACAAGTATCGCTGTAACGCCAATGCTGTTATTCTTGCCGCTGGTCATTTTACAGATGATGCTTCTAGCAACCGGTTTTGGTATCATTATTTCTTCCCTAACTACTAAATATCGCGATTTACAAATGTTGGTTGGTTTTGGTTTGCAGTTATGGCAATATGCAACTCCTATTGCTTATGGTTTGACTTTGGTATCCTCATCTGCCAGATTCAGCAAATATATGTTTTTGTATCAGCTTAATCCAATGACGCCTGTTGTGACTACATTCCGTTATGCGATGTTTGGATTTGGATACTTTAACCTGACCTATTACTTGATTAGCTGGGCAATTACGATTGTTGTTTTTATTATCGGATTGATTATGTTCAGTAAAATTGAACGTACTTTTATGGATACAATTTAAGGTGACAAGTATGGAAGAATTGATGATAAAAGTCGATAGCGTATCAAAACAGTATCGGCTCGGGCAAATCGGTGGAACTACACTGCGGGAAGAGCTGCAAAGGAAAGCCGCTAAGATAATGAAAAAAGAAGATCCCACAAAAAAAATCGGCGAGCGGGATTATGAAATCGGCGAGACCTTTATGGCGTTGGAAGATGTCAGCTTTGAGGTAAAACCCGGTGAACGTGTCGGTATCATCGGTCATAACGGCGCGGGAAAATCAACACTTCTCAAGCTGTTGTCGCGTGTAACAGCACCTTCTGAGGGTGAGATCGGACTCAACGGACGTATTGCTTCTATGTTGGAGGTCGGGACCGGCTTCCACCCCGAATTGACAGGACGCGAAAACGTCTATATGAATGGTGCGATTCTGGGAATGACAAAAAAAGAAATCGATAAAAAGATAGAAGACATTATTGAGTTCTCAGAGGTTCGACAGTTTATTGATACACCGGTCAAGCGTTATTCCTCGGGTATGTTTGTTAAGCTGGCGTTCTCAGTAGCGGCGCATCTGGATTCTGAAATAATGATCATGGACGAAGTACTCGCTGTCGGTGATGTTGCATTTCAAACAAAATGTCTGAATAAAATGAACGAAGTCTCGCGCAACGAGGGAAGAACTATCTTGTATGTCAGTCATAACATGAATACCGTCCGCCAGCTCTGCAATCGCTGTATTGTATTAGATCATGGTCATATTGTTTTTGACGGCTCGGTGGAAGAGGGGATCGCAAAATACATTAAGTCGGACAGGGAGGCATCCTCTCACTTTGATTTGAGTAATACTTCGAGACCTTATACATGGATGGGTGTAGATTTAAGAATCAAGTCATTCGATTTTACTGATGAGAGAGTTCAATTTCAGTATAATGAGCCGATCAAGGTTGAAGCTGGAATTCAGTATAAAAAGGGCTTCAGTAATCTTCGTACACGAATCGAGGTTTATTACTACGATGGTTCGGAGATCGGAATTTATGAGTCTGATACATATGAGGTAAAAGAGCTAGGCACCAATAGGCTTTCTATGAGCTTTTTACCCAATATCTTACCCATAGGAAAGTATTTTATGATTATTGATATCTATGAGTTGGATGGTTTGAATCGTCATAAAACATTGGATCATCCTTCGCAGAGGTTTTATTTTGAGATTTTTGATGATGACCCCAACGGAATTCGATGGGAACACGAAGATATGGGTCATGTCAGAATGGGAAAACTGGAACTGAATCAAGAGAATAATCATTGAATTCAAGGCTGATATTAATTTGTGCTCAGATTTCTTCGGTTAACCATGATTTGTGACGACTACAAATAGTATTATATAATGTCGATATTATCAGAATAGATGAATATAGTTAGTATAATCGTTCCGATTTATAAAGTTGAAAAGTATCTGAAAGAATGTCTTGACAGCATTCTCGGTCAAACCTACCGCGATCTGCAAATCATTTTGATCGATGATGGATCACCCGATGGTTGCGGCGCTATCTGTGATGAGTACGCCTTGCGTGATGACAGGATTACTGTGATCCACAGTCAGAACGGCGGGTTGTCCGCTGCGCGAAACAAGGGCTTGGCACTCTGTGAGGGCGACTATGTCCTGTTCTTAGACAGCGATGATTATCTGGAGCAGAATGCGGTTGAGGTGTTGTATCAAACCGCGGAGAAGGACAAGCTGGATATACTCCTGTATGATGCAATATCATTTGATGAAACCAGCGCTGATGTGCCGGAAGCTGAAATCAAGAAGTATATCAGAAAGTATGATTATTCTTCGCTTCAGACCGGTGCCAAACTGTTCTCCGAGATGGTTCGTAACGATGAATACCGATCACCGGTTCAGTACTTTTTCTACAACCGCAAATATATTGAAAAGAACGATTTGACATTCCATGAAGGCATTTTGCATGAGGATGAGGAATTTAATTTCTTTGCGTTGTTATATGCGCAACGGGTGAAGCACATTCCCAATGTGTTATATCATCACCGCTTTCGTGCCGATTCCATCATGGGAGCTAAATCAACATATAAGAATACTTTCAGCTGTTATGAGATCATCAAAGCAATGATGGCAAATGCCGATTCCTTTTTGAATAATCCGCAAACCGAGAAGGCGTTCAAGGTGGCACTTGCCCGAATGCTGAGGATATTCTATTATCGAGTTGAAGTCTCTGCTGATGCTCAAACAGATAACACACAAGATTTGATCAATGGCTTGAAGCGCTCGCTCAAAGAAATTCATTATTATCAAGATGACGAGATCCGTAAAGCGGCGCTGAATAAGAAAAAGAAAAGCAGGATCAAGCAACTTAAAATGCGTCTCTACCCAAAAATTGCTGCGATTTTACACAAACAATAATACTTGGTTTATATGTTTTAGCTTTTGGTGTTTTGGGTGTTTTTTTTATAAAAAGGACTTGACATGAAAGGATATGTGGAAGACAATGCTTGACAGACAGACAGACAGACAGACAGACAGACAGACAGACAGACAGACAGACAGACAGACAGACAGACAGACAGACAGACAGCAGACAGACGTTAGCTATATTTTTATTGGCGCATAAGAATTTTAAACAAGTTGAAAGACTGGTAAAAAACTTAACAAGTTCAGAGGTCGATATTTACATCCATTGTGATGCGCGGTGGAATGATGGATTTGAAAAATTAAAGAAAATAGAAAGTGATTCTATTTTCTTAGTTAACAAAAGATATCAGACAGATACTGACACATGGAGGTTGATAGAAGCTCCAATGGAGATGTATCGTTTCTCGATTTCAGAGGTTCAAAGGCGCTATGAGTATTATTCTTTGATTAGTGGACAAGATTATCCATTATTAGGAATAACGGATATTGTTGAGGAATTAAAGAAGAGTTACCCTAAACCATTTATAGATTGTACACCATACGATAGAGATAATTGGATATATAAGAAATTTGAATGCTATCAATTTCACAAACGCTTTTTTATGAACCGATATAAGCGATGCAACGATTTCTATAGATGGGTAAACAGCAAAACAGAAAGAGGAAGACGGCAAATAAAAAGACCTGTACATGTATTTGAGGATTCCCTACATTATCTGGAAGATACAATAGATAAATATCACAATCCTAAAAGGGAAATGGACAAGTTAGGGGTCGAAATATATGGAGGATCTGCATGGTGGATATTACCAGATGAGATCATGGAGTATGCTTACTCAGAATATGAAAAAAATGATAAATATATTAGAGTGCTCTCAAAAACAAAGACACCTGAAGAAACTTTTTTCCAGATATTGGCGATGAGATCTCCATTAGCTTATGCGGTTGAAGTGAATCCCGAAGATATGGTTTTGCAGAATTGTAAAACTTATGCATATTTTTTGGCGATAATAAGCCATTTAAGTTTCACCCGTATGAATTTACAATGGATGATATAGAATTGCTAAAAGAAAAAAGTAAAACATGTTATTTTGCAAGAAAGTTTGATACTTCAGTCGATGAAGATATATTTGACTATGTCGATAATGAACTATTAAATCATTAATGCTCATTGAGACAAGTATAAAAATCATTAACTGTTTATATCAAGCATTTAGTTATACATCGAAAAATCAAGTAAAGTATGTATGAAGGAAACTGTCAATGGATTTTAGTATCATAATCGATATATTCAATTTCATATTGATGATCCTGCTGATGGATTTCTTCAACGGTATCCACAACAACTATCTGGCAAGGAAGCTGAGAAGCGGAATAGCGGTTATCATCATCTTTGTCGTATCCGCCCTTGCTTTATGTTTCCTGACACATTTCTTCCTTCCGGCAAAGCTCTCTCTGTTTGTGATAGAAGTATTGCTGATTCTATCTATATTCATCACGAAATCACAGATCAAGAAGCGGATGCGATATACCGATGTTGAGGCGGGAAAAGAAAAGTTCTTCGGCAATCAAAAGGTGATGATCTTTGTTCCGCACGAGGATGATGATATTAATCTCGCCGGCGGCGTGATAGAAGAATACATCAAACACGGCTCAACTGTTTATGTTGTTTTCTCAACCAATGGTGACGGTGACGAACGCTTTGACATGTCAAAGATGGGTGCGATCCGTATCAATGAGGCGATCCGCGCTCTTGCGGTTCTCGGTGTTCCCGAGAGTAATATCATCTTTCTGGGATACGGCGACGGCTGGGCAAAAAACGGCCCCCATATCTATAACGCTCCACATGATGAAATTATGACGTCGATGGCGGGAAAGCAGACGACTTATGCGATCGAGTTGCATCCTGCGTATCGTAATCATAACAGTTATACCTATCACCATTATTATGATGATATCAAGAATGTGATTTTGGAGCATCTTCCCGATACGATCTTTTGTATCGATTATGATACTCATAACGATCACAGAGCGCTGTCCATGCTGTTTGAAAAGGTCATGGGAGATTTACTGAAGACGACCGACTATAAGCCTACAGTTTATAAAGGGTACGGTTATCGGACGGCGTGGGGTTCTGCTCCCGACTTTAAAGATGCTGTCAATATCACTCTTTCGGTCAGTGTTCTTGCTGATAAGGATGTGGAATTATACGATTGGGACAAGCGTATTCGCCTACCCATCAATATCAATTCTGTTTCCCGATATCTGAAGTATTCTAAATTGTATCATGCATTATCACTGTATGCTTCTCAGTGTGCGGAAGAAAGCGCTGATAGAATCATCAACGGCGATAAGGTTTTCTGGAAACGGAGAACTGATTCGATATTGTATAAAGCGAAGATAACTGTTTCTTCCGGAGATAGGGAAAAGCTGACAGATTTCATGCTGCTCGATTGTGAAGATATCATCAATCACGGCGATAAGCCTTATGATGGTGTGTGGCATCCTGACGAAAAAGATCATGATAAAGAAATCAACGTATCTTTTGATACGATGCAATACATAGATAGCATCGTGTTATATGACAGTCCATCACCTCAGGATAACATATTGAACGCCAAGGTGATATTGGACGACGGCACAGAGTTTTCTACCGGAAAGTTGGTATCAAGCGGAACCTCCGTATCTGTCAAAAAGGAAGTCAGATCATTTAAGGTCAGAATCGATAATTATGAAGGTTCATGTTTCGGTATCTCCGAAATAGAAGCATTTGCCAATGTAGATAATAATCAATCTTTTTATAAGATTGTTGATGATAAAGACAACTTTGTCTATGATTATATTATCCCTCCTAACGGTAGACAGTGTTTCGGAATCTATCGTAATATAACCAACGATGATCGACCGTCCCTCTCCGTTCATTGTGACAACAAAAAATGCAAGGCGAAAATTAATGCTGAAGAAATCACGGCAATATGTCCGCAAGGTCAAAAATGTATTTTTACATTATCAGATAATAATGCAAACATTCTTGATAAGGTTCTAATCTGGAATCCGAATAATTGGGAAAGAAAATTCTTGATGTACTGGATTGATCAGTTAGATAAAACTACACTCAAAAAGACTTATGTTCACAAAATGTATCGAAAGCTCAGACGCAGATGATACACCATTAGGAGCATAGTTATTGGAGAAACTAATGGAAAAACAAAAAAAGATCCTGTATATAACACGCTATTCAATAGACGAACCGTTCAATTTGAAAAAGAAATTTGACGGTCAGTTGGCGGCTTTTCGATGTTTGGGATATGATGTGTATTATATCGGATACGACCGAAATCATCTCTACCTGATTCACGATGATGATAAAACTGAATACGGAAACACCCATTTCAGGATCCCGTCATATTTACATACGCAGTTCTATAACGACCTGCATAAAGCGGCGATAAAGGCGATCAAAGAAGTTGGGATCAATATCGTGTATTGGCGATCCGCTCCGCTTTTTGGCTCCAGTTGCAAGTTAGCAGAAACTACAAAAAAGACAGGCGCAAAACTGATCATTGAAATTCCTACGTTTCCTCCGAATCAAGAGAATAATTTCACGGGGATTCGTAAAGCTTTTTCTATATATTCCAATCATTTCGAGCCAAAGTTTTACGAATTAGTGGATGGTTATGTTGTTATCGGTGAAGATGCTAACGGTGTATATAAAGGTAAACCTGCTATCAATATCGATAATGGCATCGACGTTAACAATGTCCCTGTCAGAGAGCCTGTAAATGAGAAAGATACCATTCATATTCTGGCTCTTGCTTCCATGTGCTACTGGCACGGATATGACAGGCTGATTAAGTCGTTAGCCGAATATAAAGGCGATCAAAAAGTTATCATCCATATGGTCGGCGGGAATGACGGCGGATGCTTGCCGGAGTGGAAGGAATTGACCCATCGGTTAAATCTGGATGACAAGGTCATTTTCCACGGACAAGTGTCCGGGAACGAATTGGATGAAATGTTTGATCTCTGCGATATTGGCGTATGCTCTTTGTCTTTATACAAAAAGGGCTGTAATACAACAATGGAATTGAAAGCTAGAGAGTATGCGGCTCGGGGATTACCGTTTATCCAAGCGGGTGAAGATCCTACCCTGTCTTACGCAGAAAAGTCGATGTGGTTAAAGATTGCAAATGATGAGAGCATTCCCGATATGAATGAGATCGTTGAATTCGCATTGAAGATGAAGAGTGATCCTTCCCATGTTCAGATCCTCAGAAAACTGGCGGAAGAACATATGACATGGGAAAAGCAGTATAAAAAAGTATTTGAACAGTTGGAAGGAGTTAACTGATATGAAATATGCATTGATTGGTTGCGGACGTATTTCACCGAATCATATTGTAGCGGCGAAAAACAATGATTTGGAAATGGTCGCAATTTGCGATATTGATCCCAAATGTATGGAGGATAAGATCAAGAAGTTTTCTCTTCCTGCAACGGTCAAGAAGTATACCGATTATAAGGAACTCCTTGCTGTAGAAAAGCCTGAGTTAGTCGCAGTCTGTACCGAGAGCGGTCTGCACGCTCAGATCGCCATCGACTGCATCAATGCAGGCTGTAACGTGATCATCGAGAAGCCGATCGCGTTGTCTATTGCTGATGCCGACGCAATCATCGAAGCGGCCGAGAAGAACAACGTCAAGGTTTGTGTGAATCACCAGAACCGATTCAATAAGTCCATCGCAAAGATCAAGGATGCATTGGACAGAGATCGTTTTGGCAGATTGTTCCACGGTACAGCACACATTCGTTGGGCACGCGACTGGGAGTATTATTCCCGCGCAAAGTGGCGCGGTACCTGGGCGCAGGATGGCGGCTGTCTGATGAATCAGTGTATCCATAATATCGATCTGTTGATCTGGCTGATGGGCGGAGAGCCGACCGAAGTCATGGCATATACCGATCGCATGAAGCACGATTATATCGAGGCGGAAGATTTGGGTATCGCGGTCGTCAAGTTCGCCAATGGTACTTATGGAATCATCGAGGGTACTACAAATGTTTATCCGAAGAATCTCGAAGAGACTCTTTATATCTTCGGCGAGAAGGGCACTGTCAAAGCAGGCGGCGCATCCGTCAACAAAATCGAGGAATGGAATTTCTCCGATGAACTGGATGTTGCCGATGAGATCAAAGCACAATTCTCTGAGAATCCTCCTTCGGTTTACGGCTTCGGTCATACGCCTCTGTATGCCGATGTGATCGACGCGATCCAGAATGATCGTCAGCCGCTGGTAACGGCACATGACGGCAAAAAGGCGCTCGAAATGGTATTGGCGATCTACAAATCTGCGGCAGAGGGCAGACCTGTTCAGTTCCCGCTGACAGAGTGCTCTACACTGGATTTTACAGATCGGTTTAAATAAGGAACATCAATTATGGCTTCAAAAGACGCAATATTAATATATGGAATTAGCAAGCAAGCACAAACTATTAGTGAACTTATAGAAAGAGAACATCAAGCTAGAGTTATAGGTTTTTTTGTGGATAGTGAGTACAAAACTAGTAATTGTTTATTAGGAAAGCCTGTTTATGAAACAGGTGAGATTGACCAAATTGTTAGAGATTATTCAGCTAAAGTTTGCCTATCTTTTGGATATAAGAATATGGTTCGCAACAGGGAGAGAAAGTATTATTATTGTAAAGAACAAGGATATTCAATGTACACTTTTATAAGTAATAATGCACATGTTTACACAGACGCTATTGGTGAAGGATGTATAATCTATCCTGGTACCATTTTGCAACCATTTACAAAGATAGGAATTGGAACTTTTATTGAAGCTGGTTGTGTTATTGCTCATCATACAGAAATTGGGAGTTTCAATTTTATTGCTCCTGGCGCGCATTTTTGTGGAAGTGTTAAAACAGGATCGAACTGTTTTTTTGGCGGAGCCTCAGAGATAGTTAATGATATAACAATCGAACAGGAGGTATTTATTCCTGCTGGTGCAAAAGTGAGTCATAATATGAAAAAGGGGTCTACATTGCATGTCGTATCTACCAAATCTTCTAATATGAATTCTGATAAGATTATGGAAAGAATGTTTAATAAATAATAGAAAACGATATTACAAAAAAAGCAATATCCTTTGAGGCGAAAATGAATAACAAAAAAAAGTACAAAGAGTTTGCAAACAAAAACTATGTACCAATTTATTCTCAACCGTGGTGGTTGGATGCTATTTGCGGAGAAGATAATTGGGATGTATGGTTGTATGAAAAGGGAGGAAATATCCTCGCAGCAATGCCATATTATGTCGAGATGCGCGGAGATTATCGGTATATCACTAAAGCACCTTTGACGCAGAATAATGGTATTCTTTTTGTGCATGAATCCAATGCCAAGATTCAAAAAATAGCTCATTTTGAAGAAAAAGTGATCGACAATTTGTCTTTGTGGCTAGATGAATCTGGATTTGATGTGTACGAACAACAGTATCTTCACACGTTTAAAAATTGGCAACCGTTTTTCTGGAATGGCTTTAAATGCGTTTTAAGATATAGCTATTTAATTGAAGATACATCAGATTTGGCGAAGGTGATTTCCAATTACTCCAGTAACTTGCGAAAAAATATTAAAAAGGGCCAAAAAAGATGCAAAGAATTTGTTGAGCTTAATGCGGACATATTTTATAGAGAACATGAAAAAATCTACAGCAAGCAAAATCTTAGTTGTCCTTTTTCATATGAATTATGGGAAAGACTCTATTTGGCTTGCAAAGATCATAGATGTGGAAAGGCTTTTGCAATTATAAATCCGGATAATAGAATTAGTAGTCTTGCCTTTTTTGCTTGGGACGATAAATATGTTTATTTCCTCATGGGAGGCTCTATCCCAGAGCTATCTGAAGATAATACTTTCAGCTTAATGATGCATCACGGCATCGAAATGGCCTCAGAAATGGGTAAAGCGTTTGATTTTGAAGGTAGTATGATAAAACGCGTTGCAAAAGCTATGCGCGAGTATGGTGGAATTCCAACTCCATATTATAGAATCAGAAAAATATATAATCCTGAGATTATCCGCATGGAGGCGGAACAGGAAATAAAAAGATTGAGTGATTAATATGCAGTTTCGTGATTTGAAAAAACAATATGAGGTCTTGAAGCCTGAAATCGACAAAGCTATCGCTGACGTGATCGACAGTTCACGCTTTATCTCCGGACCTCAGGTAAAAGAACTGGAGGCACAGCTTGCCGAATATGTTGGCGTGAAGCATTGTATCACTTGCGGTAACGGTACCGACGCGATCACGCTTGCGATGATGGCGTGGGGAATCGGAGATGGCGACGCGGTATTTGTACCGGATTTCACCTTCTTTTCCAGCGGTGAGTGTCCCGCAATCGTCAGTGCGACACCGATATTTGTGGATGTGGACAGCAGAACATTTAATCTTGATCCGGACAAGCTGGAAGCGGCAATCAAAACGGTGATTGAAGAAGGTCAGTATACACCGAAAGCGGTTGTTTCAGTCGATCTGTTCGGTTTGCCTGCCGATTATGCGAGAATCAAGGCGATTTGCGAGAAGTACGGTTTGCTGTTACTGGAGGACGGAGCCCAAGGCTTCGGCGGTTCGATCGACGGCAAAATGGCATGCAGCTTCGGCGATATCGCGACTACCAGCTTTTTTCCGGCAAAGCCTCTCGGCTGCTACGGAGACGGTGGCGCGATCTTTACCGATAACAATGAATGGGCGGCTCTTTTGAGGAGCCTGACTGTCCACGGAAAAAGCGGAAATGATAAATACAACAACATCCGAATCGGGATGAACAGCCGACTCGATACGATACAGGCAGCGCTTCTGATACCGAAGTTCAAAGCGTTCAGAGAGCAAGAGATCGACGCCGTCAATCACGCGGCAGATAAATATACTGAATTACTTGCTGACAGCGGAATTGTCACTCCTTTGATCCCGGAGGGATATGTCAGCAGTTGGGCACAGTATACGATTCAGTTGCCCGATTCGATTAATAGGGCAATGCTGATTGAGCACCTCAAATCCAAAGGAATCCCCTCGATGGTCTATTATGCAAAGCCCATGCATTTGCAGGGGGCGTTTGAGGGAACAAAGAGCGCGATTGCGGATTGTTCCGTGACGGAAAATCTCTGCAAAACCGTTCTCAGTTTGCCGATGCATCCGTATTTGAAGGATGATGAAATAAGAGAGATATGTGACTGTATCCTGGAGTTTGTACATGAATAAACAAATCTGTTTTATTCTGGATTGGTACCCGACGCCGACGAATAACGGCTGTATTTTTGCAAAGCATTTGATTTGTGCGATTGCGGATCAGGGCTTTGACTGTGTGGTTATCGCTCCCAGAATAAAGAACGCTCAAACGGAGAATGTTCCGTATGAGCGGAATGAGAAAACAGAAAACGGTAATCTGATCAGGATATTCACTCCGACCTACTGGCATCTCACTTCCCGCAAACAGACGATGAAGCTGTCGATGAACAATCACTTTAAGGCAGTGATGAAGGTTATCAAAAAAGGAAGCCTTCATCCCGATGCGGTTTACGGACATTTTATCTACCAGTGTGGTCTGACCGCCGCGCGAGTCGGAAAAGAATTAGGGATTCCGTCTTATTGCGCCTGCGGTGAAAACTCACTGCGATTGATGCCATGCAACGAGCCCTATTCGACAGGGATGAAGTCTGCCGGTTGGAAAGAGATCCTCAATGGATTGACCGGTATTATCAGTGTTTCAAGTTACAATAAAGAACTGTTGTTGAAAAATGGTTTTTATGATGATGAGCAGCGTATTGCTGTATTCCCCAACGGCTTCGATAGTCGGAAGTTTTACCCGATGGATAAAGCTGAAGCGAGAAAACAACTATGTTTTCCGGAAGATCAATTCATTATTGTGTTCACAGGTGCTTTTACTCAGAGAAAAGGAATCGATAAACTGAACAGTGCTTTGAAAAACTGTGATGATGTCTATTCCATCTTTCTTGGTGACGGCGAACTGAGACCGGATTGTGAGAATATCCTCTTTTGCGGTAAAGTCAGCAACGATCAGGTCGTGCTTTATCTAAACGCTGCCGACGTATTTGTTCTTCCGACCAAAGGGGAGGGCTGCTGTAATGCGATCATCGAAGCGCTTGCCTGTGGCTTACCGATTATCTCATCTGATTTAGCATTTAACGATGATGTATTGAATGAGAAGAACTCGATACGAATTGATGTGGAAAGTAAACAGCAAATAGCTGATGCTATCAATCAGTTAAAAGAGGATACCAAACAAAGAGAAATGCTCGTACAAGGGGCTGTTGATTCATCAAAATCCCTCAGTATCACCGAACGAGCAAAGAGAATATTAGAGTTTATGAGGCTGATTTAATGCAAATTAGTACACGCCCGATTACATTATTAGATTTTGCAAAGCTTGCCATCTATGGATTATTTTTTAACTATTATTGTTTCTATATCCTACGCGGCAGTTTTATTCCTTATGGAACTCCGATATTCTACGGAGTTGCGATAGCGTGTATATTAGCGACTATTTTTCAAGAGAAATTTTCGTTTAGTAAAGAAATAATTTGTTGGATCGTTTATACCGTACTTTCCCTTATTACGGCAGTATTTGCAATCAATATGCAAACTGCACTCAATGGAATTGGAGTCTATATACGAAGACTTGTGCTGATCATGATGATTGCCTATATTTGTGAGAAAGAGGGTTCTGTCAAATTTGCTATTAGAGTATTAGCTGTAACAGCAGTAGCTTGCGCTGCCAGTTGTTTGATAATGAATGTTGATGTATCGAAAAAATTGGAGTTAGAATCAGGCGCTAATATTAGTACAAATGACATCGGGTCCATCATGGCTTTTGGTTGCTTTGCAGTACTGTTTGCTTTTGGACTAAAAGAACATAAAGGTTTAATAAAGACCATAATAAAGATTGGATATATTGTAGTAGCCGTTTCTGTTATTTTTCTTGCCGGATCAAGAAAGAGCATCTTGGCGATACTGATACTTTTTGCGTTGATCTTCCTGCTGTGTGGACGTGATTTTCTAAAAAATATTTCGACTTTACAGTTTGTACTGGTTTTGTTATTGATAGTTGGAGCAGTAATTTTTGTTTATTACTATCTGTTGCCTAATGTTGAAAGCACAGATATGTACCAGCGAGTATGGGGAAGAAAAGCAGAAGGAACTGCCGAATCAGACGAAGGAAGAATAGAGTTATATAGGCAGGCGCTACAAGAATTCGGTAATCATTTTATCTGTGGATTGGGTTTTAATAATTTCAGCGTAACTCATGGTAATTACACTCATTCTGCTTATGTTGAACCCCTTGCATGTTCCGGTATTATCGGTTTCCTATATCTGGCTCCATATGTTATGATCCTTGTCAAGCAGATCAAGCTGATCAGATTATATCGGGATAATATCGAAGAACGTATATGGCAAAAGGAACTATTGGCATTCTATATAGCATTCCTGTTTGTCGGAATCGGAATACCATATATGTATAAAGATATTCCCTGTATTATCTTAGGTATGTTTATCGCATCACAAAAGATATCGTTTGATAAACTTAACGCAAAAGCGACGGAAGCTGTTGCAGAAGGAGTAAATAGTGAATCAAGTTCCCACTCGGGTATTGCTGATTGTACCTGATTTCAAAAAAGGCGGCGTTCAAGCGGAGGCGATGTATCCTGCGCGCTTGCTCAGTCGGGATGAAGTGCAATTTGACGCGATCGTTCCCTCTGACGTTGTAGGTTATTATGAGGATGAGTTTCAACAATACGGTCAAATATTCAGAATTCCTATCGAGAGAAAACCTACAAAGATTCAGCGCTTTTTATCTGTATTCATAAACTATTTCTATATCAAAAAAGAGTTAGCGCAGTTTTTGAATACACATGAAGGATATGACGCAATACATGTGAGGCATCATTTTTTTGCCGCACCATGTGTCAAAGTGGCGAATAAGGCGGGGATTCCTGTTCGAATTGCCCATGCTTCGGTCGATAGACCTCACGGCAAGTATAAAGACAGATTATATGTAACGCTGTATTTACGGTATTGCGCACATATCATCAGAAAAAACGCAACACATGTTTTCGGTGTGACAAAAGGCGCTGTTGAATACATGGCGGGTGAGGGTAACGGGATCGTCATGAAGAATCCCACCATTGCGTTGGATAAGTTTAACCCTACACTATATCCCAACAAAAACACCGATGGAATTATCCATATGATAATGGTCGGCAGCTTCAGTTCTCGTAAAAACCAGAAGTTTACCATTGGTGTGTTGCGCGAGCTATGTAAGACACAACCACATTCTACACTGACACTAATTGGCTATCCTCGCAGTCCAAAAGAGACTTATGTGGAAGAAATGAAGCAGATGATCAGAGATTATGGAATGGAAGAGAATGTCAAATTCCTTCCTCAGGACACAGATATTCCCTTAGCTATGTCGGAATCTACTGTTCTGATGATGCCGTCTATCCAAGAGGGTTTGCCGAATGTTGCATTAGAAGCGCAGGCGATGGGGCTCCCATGTTTTGTTTCATCCGATGTCTCAACAGAGTGCAATTGCGGATTATGCCGGTTCCTTCCCCTTGAAAAGGGAGCTTCCTATTGGGCGAACGCATTGATAAAGCATGTGGAGCAAAACGGCTTTGAAAAGCACTATCCCGATATGAGTGAATGGGATAATAAGAAAATCTGCGAAGACTACTTAGAGTATTATCGAGGCAATAAATAATTAGGAGAATAGACTTGCTTTTTTCATTTATCGTACCCGTTTATAACACAAGTCAATACTTAGAAAGGTGTATCAAATCGATCCTTTGTCAAAAAGGAGCAGATTTTGAGATCCTGCTTATTGATGATGGATCTACTGATAACAGCGGCGAGATGTGTGATCAGTATGCAAAACAGTATCCTGATATTGTTCGTGTGATACACAAAGAGAACGAAGGTTTGTTGCTGACTCGCCGCAGGGGATTTCGCGGGGCAAAAGGAGATTGGTTTATCAACGTCGATTCTGATGATTATATTGCGCCCAATCTTCTTGAGAGTGTTGTAAAAGCCATTGATCGCTATGAGCCCGATATGGTAATGTATAACTTTCTGTACTTTAACGATTCTGGAGAAGTGTTTCCGTCAAGGATAAAGATAGAAAATGAAACAATTTTTTCCGCGGAGAATAAAGAAAAGGTTTATGCATATCGTCTGCTAACTGATGACATTAACAGTTTGTGTATGAAGGCGTTGAATCGAGAAATCGTCGATATAGATGCTGATTATCACGATTGCGGGATTCGCAATATGAGCGAAGATGCTATTCAGGTGTTACCGCTTCTCACTCAAGCAAAGAAAATTGTGTATTTGAGCGATCCCCTATATCAATACAGAAAAGGGGAAGGCAGTATTACTTCGGATACGACATATGAAAACTGGATGGCAGCCAAAACATGTTTTCTGTTGACTGAAAAGTATGCGGAAAAATGGAACGTAAAGAATAAATTACGACACCAGTTTTATACACATAATGCCGAAGTGCTTTCTAATTTTTTGCGATGGGTTTTCAGACAGGTAGATAATCAGCTCCCGAAGTCCATTGACTCTATCGTTCATGAAATCAACATGCATCCTGCTTTTCAACGTTGTATGCAAATGTATCAAAAACAGTATGCTAAAACTGCTTATCTGAAGCTCAGTGTTCCGAGAATCATGAGATATGTGCAGAAGGAGAATGTAAAAGGACTGAAAAGATATTTTGCTTTGGAGGGCAAAGTACTATCGCATATATAAATAGGTTATGGAGTTATAGAATGTCAGAAAACCGCTTCACAAACAAAACCATCCTCATTACCGGCGCAGCCGGGTTTATCGGCGCTAATCTGGTGATGGAGCTGATGAAAACAAATGAGCCGATGACTCTCATCGGGCTCGATAATATGAATGATTACTACGATGTGTCGCTCAAGGAGTATCGACTTGAGGAGATCAGCAAGCTTGCCGCCGAAAATAAGCAAGTGAGCTGGAAGTTCATCAAGGGTGATCTGGCGGACAAGGCGCTGATCGACAGTATCTTTTCCGATTACAAGCCTGACATCGTCGTCAACCTTGCGGCACAGGCAGGTGTGCGCTACTCGATCACCAACCCCGACGCGTACATCCAGAGCAATCTGATCGGCTTCTACAACATTCTCGAAGCCTGCCGTCATTCCTATGACGACGGCGCAAAGGGTGTGGAGCATCTGGTCTACGCCTCGTCATCATCCGTTTACGGCGGCAACACCAAAGTGCCGTTCTCGACGGATGATAAGGTGGACAACCCTGTTTCTCTCTATGCGGCGACCAAGAAGAGCAACGAGCTGTTGGCTCATGCCTACTCAAAGCTCTACAATATACCGTCCACGGGACTTCGCTTCTTCACGGTATACGGTCCCGCGGGACGCCCCGATATGGCGTACTTCGGATTTACCAACAAGCTGATCAAAGGCGAGACCATTCAGATATTCAACTACGGCAACTGCAAGCGTGACTTCACCTATGTTGACGATATCGTCGAAGGCGTCAAGCGTGTAATGGCAGGACCTCCCGAGCGCAAAGTCGGCGAGGACGGACTGCCCCTGCCGCCGTATGCGGTCTATAACATCGGCAACAGCGATCCCGAGAATCTTCTCGACTTTGTCGATATCCTACAGCAGGAGCTTGTCAAAGCAGGCGTTCTGCCCGAGGACTACAACTTCGAGGAGCATAAGGAGCTTGTTCCGATGCAGGCGGGCGATGTCCCGATCACCTATGCGGACACTTTCGCATTAGAGAGAGATTTCGGCTTCAAGCCGTCGACGTCATTGCGCGAAGGCCTGCGCAAGTTTGCGGAATGGTATAAAGCGTTTTATGTAATTTAAGCCAAGGAGTTGATATAATGAACGTAACTGAATATGCTCTTTGTAGACAGACAAAAGTCTATAAAGGAGTTGCGATTATTTTAGTATTTGTTCTTATCGCTTCACTTATTCCAATAATCATTGCGTCATTTTATGCTCATCCTGTTTTAGATGATTATGGATATTCATATAAAGTACATGAAGCGCTTAACCACGGGGAAGGATTTAATGGAGTATTGAAGTCAGCTTCTCAAGAAGTGATTGAAACCTATTTCAGTTGGCAGGGAACATTTGCTGCAGTATTTTTCTTTTCATTACAACCGGGAGCTTTTTCTCAGGGGTTATATTGTATTACTACATTTTTTATTCTGTCCTTATTGCTTTTTTCGAATTTCTTTTTATTATATACAATAATTGTTAAAGGATTTAATAGTAAGAAAGTGTATTGGATTATTGTCGCTTCAACACTATCTTTTCTTCAAATTCAGTTTTTACCGGACATTAAAGAAGGACTTTTTTGGTATAATGGTAGTAGCTATTATATTGGTTTTTATGCATTTTCACTTATCTTTTTCGCTTTGGTAATACGCTTATTGTTGACCGAGAAAAAATTAGAAGTGATTATAGTGACTGTTTTCTCTGTGATATTTGCTGTATTAATTGGTGGAGGTAATTATACTACAGCATTGATAACAACTATAATTATAATTACTATTTCGATATATGCGATTAGGACAAAACAAAAGAATTCATATTTGTTGTTAGTTATTACCGGCGTTCTTATCTTTGCTTTATTTGTAAGTATTCTGGCTCCGGGCAATAAGGTTAGAGCAAATAGCACAAGCGGGCAGAATCCACTAATAGCAATAGTAAAATCTTTTTGCTATGCTGTAGTCTATATTGGAAGATGGACTAGGTTACCGGAAATTATGTTTTTTGTTATCTCTTTGCCGGTATTATTTATTCTTTCAAAAAAGACTAAATTCTCATTTAAGTATCCACTTCTTGCTATTGTATTCATTTTTTGTGTTTTTTCCGCTCAATTCACACCTTCATTGTATGCTCTTTCAAAAATCGGCGGAGGTCGGCAGATAAATATTTATTATTTCGGCTATTATTGGATGGCATTAGGTCAAATGTTTTATGTGTGTGGTTGGTTGAATAATAATTTGCTGAGAGAATATGTTGAAAAGCGCCGCTCTACTAAATATGCTAAATACACGTCTTTTGTATTGATTATTGCATTTTTGCTCATGAGTATTGGTTGCATTGGACAGGTTAAGTCGATGTCATCTGCTCAAGCCTTTTATTCAGTTTGTACGGGTGCTTCAGAAGAATTTGACAATCAATTTGAAAGAATAGTTGCGGAATTACAAATCCCAGGTGAGATATGTTTTATAGATGATAGCAAATTACAGTCCAATATTTATCATGGACTTAACCTTAGTAATAACGAGAGAGACAGTTGGACAAATGCGCAGTTAGCAGAGTATTATCATCATGAAAAAGTTATAAAAAAAGAATAGCTTATAGATGTGATGTAAGATTTAGACAATTATGCCGATGTATCACATTATTCCGGAGAAATTAACAGCATGATGTTAAAACGAATTGCGGAACAACAGGGATTATTGAAAAAGGAGAACTATAACCAAGAGATAGATTTACTGTTCAATTATATATACAACTTTGATTATGATACGCTATTTGTATAAAATGCAGTATACATTAAATGATTTGAAATTAAGAGGTAGAAAGATATGAAAATCGCAGTAGCGGGCACCGGTTATGTCGGCTTGTCTATCGCGGTGCTTTTGGCACAGCACAACACCGTTAAGGCGGTGGATATCATTCCCGAAAAAGTGGAACTAATCAATAATAAAAAATCGCCCATCCAGGACGATTATATTGAGAAGTATTTGGCTGAGAAAGAGCTGGATTTGGAGGCGACCCTTGACGCGGAGTATGCGTATCAAGACGCGGACTTTGTTGTGATCGCTGCTCCGACCAACTACGACAGCAAGAAGAATTATTTTGATACCTCTGCTGTTGAAACGGTCATCAAGCTCGTCATGCAGTATAACCCCGAGGCGATCATGGTGATCAAATCCACGATCCCCGTCGGCTATACCGAGCATATTCGTGAGAAGACCGGCAGCAAGAATATCATCTTCAGTCCGGAATTCCTGCGTGAATCAAAGGCACTGTACGATAACCTCTATCCATCGCGTATCATCGTTAGTACGGATAAGGATGACGAGCGTCTGACAGCGGCGGCGCAGACTTTTGCGAAGTTATTGCAGGAGGGTGCGATCAAAGAAGATATCGAGACGCGTATCATGGGCTTTACCGAGGCAGAGGCGGTCAAGCTGTTCGCCAACACCTATCTCGCTCTGCGCGTCAGCTATTTTAATGAGCTGGATACATACGCCGAAATGAAAGGGTTGGATACGCAGGAGATCATTGAGGGCGTTTGTCTTGATCCCCGTATCGGCTCTCACTATAACAACCCCAGCTTTGGCTACGGCGGTTATTGCTTGCCGAAGGACACCAAGCAGCTGCTTGCCAACTATAATGATGTCCCGCAGGAAATGATGACGGCAATTGTACAGTCCAATCGCACGCGCAAGGATTTTATCGCCGACCGTGTGTTGGATAAGGCGGGCTACTATACCGAGAGCAGTTCTTACGATGCGAATAAAGAGAAAGCTGTTGTCGTTGGCGTTTACCGCCTGACGATGAAGAGCAATTCCGATAACTTCCGCCAAAGCTCGATCCAGGGCGTCATGAAACGCATCAAAGCGAAGGGTGCGACCGTTATCGTATATGAACCGACACTCGAGGACGGAACGACCTTCTTCGGTTCTAAAGTCGTTAACGACCTTGATGCTTTCAAGAAACAGTCCGACGCCATCATCGCGAACCGTTATGACAGCTGTCTTGACGACGTCGAGGACAAGGTCTACACCAGAGATTTGTTCAGAAGAGATTGATAGATTTGGAAAGGTATGATGAAAATGTATGCTGATCTTTATGAAAAGCTGATAGCAAAAAAAGAAAAGTTATCCTTAGTCGGTCTTGGTTATGTTGGTATGCCGATCGCGGTTGCCTTTGCCAACAAAGGGATCGATGTTATCGGTTTCGACTTGAACGCCAAGAAGATCGAGTTATATAAAAACGGCATCGACCCGACAAACGAAGTCGGTGATGAGGCAATCAAAGCGACGACGGTTGACTTTACTGCTGATGAGACGAAGCTGCGCGAGGCGAAGTTCCATATCGTAGCGGTTCCGACTCCTGTCAATACCGATCATACACCCGATCTGACTCCGGTTATCGGCGCGAGTGAGATCCTCGGCAGAAACCTAACCAAAGGAAGTATCGTTGTTTACGAATCCACCGTATATCCCGGCGTGACAGAGGATGTTTGTATCCCGATTCTCGAGCGGGAATCCGGCTTGAAATGCGGTGAGGATTTTAAGATCGGTTACTCTCCCGAGCGCATCAATCCCGGTGATAAGGTTCATCGTCTGGAGAACATCCACAAGATCGTATCCGGTATGGATGAAGAGAGCCTGTCAATCATCAAGGCGGTCTATGATATCGTTATTGAAGTTGGTACTTATCCTGTCAGCACCATTAAAACGGCGGAAGCCGTCAAGGTTGTTGAGAACAGCCAGCGTGACATCAATATCGCTTTCATGAATGAACTGGCGATGGTATTTGACCGCATGGGCATCGATACCAATGAGGTTGTTGATGGCATGAACACCAAGTGGAACGCACTCGGTTTCCGTCCCGGGCTGGTCGGCGGTCACTGTATCGGTGTCGATCCCTACTATTTTACCTATGAAGCAGAAAAACTCGGCTATCACAGCCAGATCATATTAAATGGCAGAATCGTCAATGACGGCATGGGCAAGTATGTTGCCGATGCCGCTGTTAAGCAAATGATACAAGCGGGACAGGCTCCGAAGAATTCCAAAGTAGTTATTCTCGGCTTGACCTTTAAGGAGAATTGTCCCGATACCCGCAACAGTAAAGTTGATGATATCATCAAGAGCCTAAACGAGTATGGCATTAAACCGATCGTTGTCGATCCGTGGGCAAGTGAGCGCGACGCGATGAACGAATACGGTGTTACGCTGACGAAGATTGAAGATGTCACCGCTGCAGACTGTATTATTGTCGCGGTAGCGCATAATGAGTTCAAGGCGCTTAATTTGGAAGATATCAAGGCGATGTTTAAAACCGAACTTGCCGATGATCAAAAAGTATTGATTGATGTCAAGGGCTTATATGAAGTCAAAGATCTAAAGGCTTCGGGATTGAGTTATTGGAGACTTTAATACCTTTACCTTAATGTAATCATTCTGTATGTTTTCACCTATCACCACACTATATACTTATTTCCCCTTACAGTTCATTATTTGCACGATCATTGATCTGTCTATCATGGCGCTGGGAATATTCCTTGCCGTCAGACTGTATAAGAAGGGTATATTCCGAAAGTCACAGTCTATCGCGTGTGTTGTTTTGTTTGTATGGGGTGCTGTGGTTCTGTTCATGACAGTACTCGGCAGACGATACCACCCGCATTATTCGGGTAATCATAATTTTGAACTGTTCAGTTCATACAGGGCTATCTTTGTTGAACGAAACAAGGAGATTCTGATATCGGTTCTGCAGAACATATTAATGTTTGTTCCGATCGGGATTACACTTCCGATCGTGCTTAAGAACAATAAAAGGTTTATTCTCTCGCTTTTGATATGTTTCTTGTTTTCCTTGTTCATCGAAACCTGTCAGCTCCTTTTGAAGTCGGGCTTTTTCGAATTGGACGACCTTTTCAACAACACTTTAGGCGGGCTGATCGGCATTATCATTTACTTGATAGGCAGATTACTTTACCAAAGGCTTCACAATAATCACAGAAAAGAGGATACTCTTGCCGAAGAAAACGATCGCTGACTTTGTCGGCTTGTTAAAATCAGCGGTGGAAGGAAAGCCGTATCACGGCAGTCAGATCAACTGGCGCGAGATATTGCGGCTGTCAACTTCCCATCGCGTTGACAATTTGATATTTGAAGCGATTTCTATGTTGCCTGATGTGGAGAAGCCCACTGAGAAGGTGCTTGAGCGATTGGAACAGGATTCCATTACTCAAGTGATCCAGGATGCGAACCAGATCAGCGAGACCGAGGAACTGATGGCAGAATTAGAACGACAGAAGCTCCACGCAATCATGCTTAAGGGCTGGATTATGAAGGATCTTTATTCACGTACAGATCTTAGAAGTCGTGCGGACACGGATATCTTTATCCGAACATCTGATGAAAAGAGGATACATCAGATCATTCTTGATCTGGGATTCAAAACAATCAGTTACGGTGGTAAGAAAGACAACGTTTATTCAAAAGAACCTTTTGTGACATTTGAAATGCACAAGAATCTTTTTGAGTATGAGGATGACTGGAACGAGGTCATCAACAACAAATACGGTCGTCAGTATATCTGGAAGCGTATTGATAAACTGGACAACTACCATTACATCCACAAGATGGATAAAGAGCTGTATTACGTCTACATGATGGCGCACATGGCAAAGCACCTAAAAGACGACGGTGGCATCGGCATCCGTGCATTTATGGATCTGTGGATATACAGAAAAGCGTTTGCCGACAAGCTGGATATGGAACAAATCAGCGAGGATTTCGAAGCGTTTGGTTTGACGACCTTCGCCGAGCGAGCCTATCAATTGTCGCTCAGCTGGTTTGATGGTGACGAGATCAAGTATCCCGACGAATCCTATGAGAAGTTTGCTGAGTATATCATGTCCTGCGGTGCATACGGCAATAGCGATAACTTTGTTGTCAATAACGAGGCCATGCGCGGTGAGAAGAAGCCCGGTACAGTCGGGTATGTGATCAGGCGTGCGTTCCCGAAAAAAAGCTCAATGGAAACGCGTTATCCTGCATTAAAAAAACATCCTGCGGCTTTACCGTACTACTGGGCAAAACGCCTGTGGTATTCCGGCACCCGCCGCAGAAAAGAGATAAAAGGCGAGATCGAAAGTGCCAAGAATATCAATTATGATAAAGTCAACGAGATCCACGAAATGTACAAAGAGTGGGGATTGTTGTAATAAAAAAAGAGGTAATACAAATGAGTTCATTCAACGGTGCAACATTAATGATTACAGGTGGAACAGGTTCTTTTGGTAACACTGTACTCAAGCATTTTTTGACGAGTGATATCGGAGAGATCCGCATTTTCTCGCGCGATGAAAAGAAGCAGGACGATATGCGCCATGACTTACAGGCGCGTTTTCCTGAGCATGCCAATAAAGTTAAATTCCACATCGGCGATGTTCGTAACGCTCAGTCCATCAAGGACGCTATGTGGGGCGTTGATTACATCTTCCATGCAGCGGCGCTTAAGCAGGTTCCTTCCTGTGAATTCTTCCCGATGGAGGCCGTTCGTACGAATGTGGAGGGCACTGATAATATGCTCCACGCGGCGATCGACTGCGGCGTCAAACGTGTTGTCTGCCTTTCTACCGACAAGGCGGCATATCCGATCAACGCGATGGGTATCAGTAAAGCGATGATGGAGCATGTCATCTATGCCAATGCTCGCGTAGCAGCTGAACGCGGCGGTACCGTTATTTGCTGTACACGCTACGGCAACGTTATGTGTTCTCGCGGTTCGGTCATCCCGCTCTTCATCGATCAGATCAAGGCAGGCAATCCTATCACCATCACCAATCCCGATATGACGCGCTTCCTCATGAATCTGGATGAAGCGGTCGATCTCGTAAAGTTCGCTTTTGAACACGCGAATCCCGGCGACCTGTTCATCCAGAAGGCTGACGCTTCCACTATCGGCGTGCTGGCACGGGCAGTTCAGAAGCTGTTCGGTGATACTGGCACCAAGATCATCGGCACCCGACACGGCGAGAAGCTGTACGAAACCTTGATGACCCGTGAGGAGCGTCTGAGAAGTGAAGATATGGGCAACTATTTCCGCGTAGCGGCAGATAGCCGTGACCTTAACTATGACAAATTTGTCGTCAAGGGACAAGTTACCACTGAAGCAGATGAGTCCTACACGAGTCATAATACGAGGTTGTTGGACGTTGATGGCACGGTTGAGAAAATTCTGACTACTGACTATGTTAGAGAGGCTTTGGATAGATAAAACTCAAATTCTTGTGAATTTGATTAAAGATGTACTGTTGTATTATAAAGTCAACGAGATTCACATTATGTAACAGCAATGGGGATAATGTGAGAAACTCTATGCGACAAAAACAGGAGAGATTATTTGAAAACAGTAATATTAGCAGGGGGATTCGGATCGCGAATTTCTGAAGAAACGAAATATAAACCGAAACCTTTGATCGAAATCGGCGGCAAACCGATTTTGTGGCATATTATGAAAGGCTATTCTTACTATGGTTTTAATGAGTTTATCATATGCGCCGGATATAAGCAGCATTTGATTAAATCATGGTTTGCCGACTATTATCTCAGGAATTGTGATATTACTTTTGATTTCACAAACGGAAGAGAAGATACGATTATTCATGACCAGCATTGTGAGCCGTGGAAGGTGACTGTTGTTGATACAGGATTGAATACGATGACCGGCGGAAGGATCAAGCGTATTCAAAAGTACATCGGCGACGAACCGTTTATGATGACATACGGCGACGCGGTGTGCAATGTAGATATTCAGGAGCTTTATCGGTTTCACATGTCTCACGATAAAATCGCTACACTGACGGCAACTATGCTGGAACCATCAAAAGGGATTCTGGACATCGGTGGAGATAACGCAGTAAAGAATTTCAGAGAAAAGAACTTCGCCGACAGCGCTCCGATCAACGCTGGTTATATGGTTTTAAACCCTGAAGTGTTTGATTACATCGATGGAGACGATACGATATTTGAAAACGATTCATTGACACGCTTGGCAAATGATAATCAGTTGATGAGCTTTGTTTTCAAAGGCTTCTGGCAGTGTATGGATACATATAGAGAAAAAGATATACTGGAAAAACTATGGGAAAACAATCAGGCTCCTTGGAAAGTGTGGGATAAATAATGAAGACGTCATTATCTGATTTTTATAACGGCAAAAAGGTTTTTATAACAGGGCATACCAGCTTTAAAGGAACATGGTTGTGTGAAGTCTTATCTATGTTTGGAGCCAATATAACAGGTTACAGCTTCGGCGTGCCTACCGATCCTTCGCTTTTTGATATCTGCCAAACCGAAAAAAAGGTTCATTCCTATTATGGAGATATCAGAGATCTGGATAAATTAGAATCTGTTTTCGATCAGGCAAATCCCGAAATCGTTTTTCATTTAGCAGCGCAGCCAATTGTGCGGGAAAGCTATCGAGATCCTGTCAGAACATATGATATCAATGTTATGGGAACCGTCAACATTCTTGAATGTACGAGAAAAAACGAAAGCGTAAAATCGTTTCTGAACATCACGACCGATAAGGTCTATCACAACAAGGAATGGGATTGGGGATACAGAGAAACCGATGAATTGGATGGATATGATCCCTATTCCAATTCAAAATCATGTTCTGAACTGGTTACACACGGATATAAAAACAGTTTCTTTAAAGATAGAGATATAGCGGTTTCAACCGCAAGAGCCGGAAATGTGATCGGCGGCGGGGATTTTGCAAAGGACAGAATCATTCCCGATTGTGTTAATGCCGCTGTTAATAATCAGCCGATCATTGTAAGGAATCCTTATTCGATACGTCCTTATCAGCATGTGCTGGAGGCCGTATGTGTATACCTGATGCTGGCGATGGCCCAGTATGAGGATAAGAGTTTACAGGGATATTACAATATCGGTCCCGATGATAACAACTGTTGTCGAACCGGCGAGTTGGTAGATATGTTTATCAAGCATTGGGGCGATGGGATCAGTTGGATCAATCAATATGACGGAGGTCCTCATGAAGCTTCCTATCTGAAGCTGGATTGCTCCAAGCTAAAGAATACATTTGACTGGAAACCTGTTTGGAATTTGGATGAGGCGATCAAGAGAGTTGTTGACTGGAGCAAATGCTGGATTACAAATGACGATATATCCCAATGTATGAAGAATCAGATCAATGACTTTATGGATCAATGGAAAGCCGGTATACCCTTACGATAAATAATGATTGCTTTATTATTGCTATATTCTAGGAGAAAAAATGAAAGCAAAAATCAGTGTGATTGTGCCTGTCCATAATACAGAACCTTATCTCGAGAGATGCATTGACAGTATCCTTTCTCAAACATATTCGGATTTTGAACTGATTCTTGTTGATAACGGCTCTGTTGACCGCAGTGGAGAGATTTGTGACAGATACGCAGAAAACGACAACAGGGTCATTTCCATCCATCAAGTTGATAAAGGATCGGCTGGAGGAAGAAATACAGGATTAGACTATGTGTTTCAACACGACAATAGTGAATGGATCGCTTTTATCGACAGCGATGATTTTGTTCATCCATTGTATCTTGAATTCTTATATAAGGCTGCTGTCCAAGGAAATACGGATATCAGCAGCTGCTCCTATGTCAGGACGAAAACCTCCGATGTTGAAGAGATAAGCGAGTCGGATTATCGTTGCGAATTGATGACTCCGGAGGATTTTTGGATTAAAGACAGAACAAATGCTGTAGTAGCCTGGGCTAAGCTTTATCGTCTAAGCTGCTTTACCGGAATACGTTATCCCGAAGGAAATAGTCGCGAGGATGAATTTACAACCTACAAAGTCCTTTTTCTAAAGAACCGTATTGCATCAGTGTGGCTTCCTTTGTATTGTTACGCTTACAATTACAGCAGCAAGATGACCGGCGGGTGGCACCCGGGACATTTGGCGGTGTTGGATGCTTTTGAAGAGCAGATCAGGTTTTTTAAGCAGTATGGATATTCCAGAGCTTATAAAATATCCTATGAAGCATTGTGTGAGCATTCCATTAAAACTGTACGCTATATTAAGGAATTGTCGCCTAAATATGATGAATACCTCACTGATGTCAGAACCCGACGCAGACAAGCGCTAAAGGGTTACAGGAAAGAATTCGGTATTAAAGAAACGTATATACTGCAGTTTGAATACAGCGTAAAAGAGCCAATAGAGAAGGATAGAAACGGAGAAACAATTCCAAAGTATTTAAAAAGGAAACTAAAAAAGAAAATAATCCACAGCAGCTTTGGAAAAATGTATCTAAAAAGGAAACGAAAGAGCGGATGATATATAAAGATTATTGATAAGGTGACTTGGTTACTATAAACGACTTATCTTGATAAATGTCAATGGCTAAGATATTTATACTCTTGATTATTCCATACAGTTATTACAAAGACTTTGATACGTATGTCTGAATTATGATAAATGCAACTGATAATGGATATTGATAAGCCGAAAGAAAGGATACATATTTTGCAGGACAAAAACAAGCACGCATATTTAATCATGTGTCATACCAATTTTCATCAGCTGAATATTTTGCTGGAATTACTGGATGACGCACGAAATGATATCTATCTTCATATTGACAAGAAGTCAAACGGCTTTTCAGCGGAGCAAATACAGAATCATGTTTCAAAAGCCAAGATATACTTTATTTCTCCGATAACTGTCGGTTGGGGCGGCGATTCGCAGATTAAGGCTGAAGTCCGTTTGTTGAGAGAAGCCGTCAAGTCAAAGCATCAATACTATCACTTGATCTCGGGGATGGATCTGCCGCTGAAGACTCAGGATGAAATACATAGGTTTTTCAATGAACACAGCGGCACTGACTTTGTTGCGATGGAAAGGAATCATCCGCATAACATCAACAAGCAATTCATGGAGAGATTAGAGTATTATTACATCTATCAAAACAGAATTAGCGACGGAGATGATGACAGAGCTAAGAGCTTGGTTAAAAAACAGGAAAAGTGCTTAACATGGCAGAAAAAACATCACATCAACAGAATAAAGGACACAAAAATAGACTTTATCAAAGGCTGCAATTGGTTTAGCATCACGCATGACGCGGCTTGTTATGTATTACATAATTACAAAAAGTTCAAAAGTGTTTTTCGTTATGCATATTGCGCAGAGGAGATATTCTTGCAAACAATCCTTGCAAATTCACCTTTTGTGAACAATATCGAGGATGATTGTCTCAGGCTGATCGATTGGGACAGACGTGAAAACAACGCTCATCCTCGTATCTTTCGGGAGGAAGATTTTGAGCTGCTGACACACGCAGGTGAAAATAAACTCTTTGCCAGAAAATTTGACGAAAAGACGGATTCTATTATTATCGATAAGATGTACAGATATCTGAAGTCTCAGGTGTGAAGAAAAAGAAGACAGAGGTTGACAAAGTGAATGAAAGAGAACAAAATCTTGACAGACAGACAGACAGACAGACAGACAGACAGGGTAGTATTCTTTGATTGGCTGAGAATTATTGCAACTCTTGCGGTAGTAGTAATACACTGCTGCTCAAAAGAATCCTTAGAAGTTGCTTCATATGAGTGGAATACAGTTCATTTTTATAATTGCCTTTCACAGTGGGCAGTGCCTGCTTTTGTAATGATTAGCGGAGCGCTTTTCTTAGGAAGAGAAATAACACTGAGTAAGCTGTTCAAAAAGAGTATTTTCAGAATCGGTACCGCTTTTTTGTTTTGGTCGGTGCTGTATGCTTGCTGGCGTTTCTTTGTAACGCATGAGAAGAATAGTATTCGAGAAATGGTTCTGTCAATCATAAAAGGGCATTATCACATGTGGTTCCTATTTTTGATTGTCGGATTATACTTGGTCGTTCCTCTTCTGAATAAGATCGTCGAGAATCAAAAGTTGGCAGTTTACTTTGTAGTATTAGCTTTTTTATTTGCTTTTCTTTTCCCGCAGATAATTAATGTGGTTGGATTAAAGTTTGAAGGACCGGCATCGATACTGAATGAGTTTATTTCAAAATTCCGAGTGGAAATGGTGCTTGGTTATGCAGGGTATTTTGTGCTCGGTTATTTGTTAGCTCAAGTAAGAATCAATAAAAGAGCAGAAGCGCTGATATATGTTTTGGGTGTTGGCGGGCTGGCAGTTACATTTTTTGCAAGCGCTTGGATGGCAAAGCGTCAGGGATCAACCGAACTGTTTAGCGATGAATTAACTGTCAATGTTTTGATGATGACAATCGCAATATTTGTCTTTGCAAAACAGCATATGAATAAACCGCTGAAAAGCGAAAAAGCAACGCGTGTTTTATCATACATATCCAAGTGTACCTTCGGTGTGTATTTAGTTCATCCGTTGCTAATTGATTGTTTAAAAAGATTTGTGGGGATTACTAACCTTTCATTCAACCCGATTATATCGATACCGATTCTTGCATTGATTGTATTTATCGGTTCAATGGGCATTTCTGCAATCCTGAATAAAATTCCGTTTGTAAAGAAATGGTTTGTATAATGACACATCTGTTAGGAGATGAGAGAGTGACTGATTATAAGTCAATTAAATGGAAAGATAACGGTAAGTTAAAGCTACTGATCATCGTCGGCACACGCCCCGAGATCATTCGGCTTGCTGCTGTGATCAATAAAGCGAGAACATATTTTGATACAATCCTCGCGCACACAGGTCAGAATTATGACTACAACCTCAACGGCGTGTTTTTCAAGGATCTGTCGCTCAACGATCCTGACGTCTATCTCGACGCGGTCGGCGCTGATCTCGGCGAGACGATGGGCAATATTATCGCGAAGAGCTATCAGCTGATGGCTCAGATCCAACCGGACGCGGTTCTGGTGTTGGGGGATACCAATTCCTGTCTAAGCGTGATTGGCGCAAAGCGGCTGCATATCCCGATCTTCCACATGGAAGCGGGTAACCGCTGCAAGGACGAGTGCCTGCCCGAGGAAACCAACCGCCGTATCGTCGATATCATTTCCGACGTCAACCTCGCATACTCCGAGCACGCAAGGAGATATCTTGCCGATACGGGGCTCCCGAAGGAGCGCACCTATGTGACAGGTTCCCCGATGGCGGAGGTACTGCACAATAACCTCGCTCAAATCGAAGCGAGTGATATTCATTCACGCCTCGGACTGGAGAAGGGTAAGTATATCCTGCTCTCCGCTCACCGTGAGGAGAATATTGATACTGAAAAGAATTTCACCAGCCTGTTCACGGCGATCAATAAAATGGCGGAAAAATACGATCTGCCGATCCTCTATTCCTGCCATCCTCGTTCTAAGAAGCGCTTGGAAGAGAGCGGATTTGTTTTGGATAAGCGTGTTATACAACATGAGCCGTTAGGTTTCCATGACTATAACTGCCTGCAAATGAACGCTTTCGCAGTTGTCTCCGACAGTGGCACGCTCCCCGAGGAGAGCTCCTTTTTCACAAGTATCGGTAAGCCGTTTCCGGCAGTTTGCATCCGCACCTCCACCGAACGCCCCGAGGCGCTTGATAAAGCCTGTTTTATCCTTGCAGGCATCGATGAAAAGAATTTACTACAAGCGGTCGATACGGCAGTCGAGATGAACAAAAACGGCGACCTCGGTATCCCCGTCCCCGATTATACGGACGAGAACGTTTCCGATAAAGTTATTAAAATTATCCAGTCCTACACCGGTGTGGTGAATAAGATGGTTTGGAGAAAAGATACCTAAGAGAATGTAAAAATGGGGTTGACAAAGTGGATGAGAAAACTCATAATTTTGACAGACAGACAGACAGACAGACAGACAGACAGACAGACAGACAGACAGACAGACAGACAGACAGACAGACAGACAGACAGACAGACAGACTGACAGACAGACAGACAGACAGACAGGATAGTAGACTTTATTTAGATATAGTTAAAGGTGTTGCTATCTTTTTGATGTTATGGGGGCACTGTATCCAATATTGTACTAACGAGGAGTTTAGTTTTTTTGATAATCCTGTTTTCAAATTTATCTATAGCTTTCATATGCCGCTATTTATGCTGATCAGTGGTTATCTGTTCTTTTTCTCGTGTAAAAGAAGACCGGTTTCTAAACTAATAGTACATAGGACTCAGTCGTTGATTCAGCCTATTCTTATGTGCAGCATATTTAATTATTTCTTGACAGTTGTGATTTATAAGCGAACAGCTGCTTCTATAATTGATGGTCCATGGATTAGTACTCTTGGTTCACTCTGGTTTCTTTGGAGCGTTTTGGCCGCCAGTTTAGTTGTGGCTGTCGCGCAGTACTGCACCTCTAAAATTGTATTAAAAATACTTATTCTGTTAGTTGGTGTAGGAGTTGTTTGTCTGTTCCCGAATTGGGAGGAGAATCTTTATATGTACCCGTATTTTGTGCTGGGATTTGTATTTGCAAAGTATAAAGATAAATTGCCAAGATGGTTCTGGAACTTAAAGTACATCTTTTTGCTTGTATTTCCAGTAATGCTTTTATTTTTTGAGAAAAAGCACTATATTTACACTACCGGAATTATATCATCCGATAGCATTACGGAATTGATAATGATTGACGGATTCAGATGGGCAATAGGTTTTGTCGGTTCAATTTTTATGATGGTTATATTGGAAGTGATACATCGTATGGTGTTTGTGAAAAAGCCGACATTAGCAAAACCTCTTGCTAGTATTGGTATCAAATCGTTACAGATTTACTGTGTATCTGTGTCTATCTTATCATTTTGGTTACCTAAACTATATGGTAAGTTTTGCAGTGTGATAGGAAGTAATGTCTTTGCAACAAATATGGTTGTTTATAATTATGTCTTTACACCTATCTTAGCAATTGTATATGCAGTATTGCTTTACTGCATTGTTGTTTTGTTAGAAAAGATAAAAGTGAGTCAAGTTCTTTTTGGAAGATAATAATAGAATGATATAGAGGTTTATGACAATGAACATTTTAGTTACCGGCGCGAAAGGGATGGTTGGGCAGGCTTTGGTTGCGAATTTGAAGAACATTCGTGATGGCAAGAACCGTACCAGACCCGCGCTGAACATCGAAGAGATCTACGAATATGATATCGACAGCACCGAGGCGGAGCTGGAGGAGTATTGCCAAAAGGCGGACTTTGTTTTTAACCTCGCGGGCGTGAACCGTCCGAAGGATAACGCAGAGTTTATGCAGGGCAATTTCGGCTTTGGCTCAAAGCTACTCGATACGTTGAAGAAGTATCATAATAAAGCTCCCGTGATGCTGTCGTCGTCCATTCAGGCGACCCTCATCGGTCGCTATGGCGAGAGCGATTACGGCAAGAGTAAGCTCGCGGGAGAAGAATTGTTCTTCAACTACGGCGAGGAGAATGGGGTAAAGGTTGCGGTCTATCGCTTTCCGAACCTCATGGGTCACAGCCGCCCGAACTACAACAGCGCGGTATCGACTTTTTGTAATGCGGTTGCAAACGATCTGCCCTTTACCGTCAATGATCGTAGTGCGACGGTCGAACTGCTCTATATTGACGATTTGGTTGAGGCGATGTTTGACCTGCTTGAAGGCAAGGAAAAGCGCTGTGAGTATGATGGGTTAAGTCCCGTAGAGAAGGCTGACGGTCGCTATTGCTATGTACCGTTGACTTATACCGTCACCCTCGGAGAGATCGTCGATCTGCTGCAGGAGTTCAAGGCACAGCATGATACCTTGATCGTCCCGCATATCCCCGACGGCAGCTTTGCGAAGAAGCTCTACAGCCTTTACCTGAGCTATCTGCCGACGACGGACTTCAAGTTTGCGCTCAAAATGAACTGCGACGATCGCGGCTCCTTTACCGAATTGCTGAAAACCGCCGATCACGGACAGTTCAGTGTGAATATCAGTAAGCCCGGCATCACCAAAGGTCAGCATTGGCATAATTCCAAGTGGGAGTTCTTCATCGTTGTCAGTGGTCGCGCATTGATCGAGGAGCGTAATATCCACACGAATGAGAAGGTCAGCTTTGAGGTCAGTGGCGACAAGATCGAAGCTATCCATATGATCCCCGGCTGGACGCATAACATTATTAACCTGTCGGACACTGAGAATCTCGTCACCCTCATGTGGGCAAATGAACTGTTCGATCCCAACCATCCGGATACATTCTTTGAGCCGGTTTAGAATTGAAAAAAACTAGGACAAAAATATGTGGTTGTTTATATCTCCCTCCAATTATTCTGAAATGCGAACAAAAATAGCTTCCTGCGTATTTGTTTTTTCATTAATTGAACTGTTTGTATTTGCACAGACTTCATCAAGTTTCAGTCAGATTCTATTAAAACTGTCATTTAATTATACTTTTACAGTTGCAGGGGTGGAGTTGTATATAGCTTACCTTTATATTCCAGTTTTACTGGCAGTTTTGGAAAACATTTTCAATCTTCATGATTATACGCAAAGGCTATTTCATATACGTGAAAGATTTGAAGGAAAATATATGCTTTCCCAATATGCTGATTGTCTGGGGTTCGATGGGGTCAGTGGCAGTGAAACCTATAATGCGTACAAGGATTGTCCAAAGCTAAAAAAAGTGTTTTTAAGTCATTTTTATTCCTATGCCTCTTCTGTAAATCCAAAGATTGATAAGCATTATATAACATCCACTCTTGATGCATGGTGTTGGTTTTGGATTGTTTGGGACTCGAGTATAATCTGTATACTGATGCTCATTATGGGTATATTATTACCTGTTATCTCCGAAATAAGAGTTAGCTCTAGATTTTTGATAATGATGTTAGTATTGTTGTTGGCTTCATCTGTTTTGGAAATGTTGATAATGAGAGAATGTAAAAAGAGATCAGAAACGGAGATAAAAGCGGTTTTTAATTTGGATGTTAAAGATGAAAAAACAGAAACAACAGAAACAACAGAAACAATTAAAGCCCTACTGAAAAATGCATTATACCATCAATAATATTGTTATTAAATCTGAGAACACTGCAAAATCATCAAAACAAAAAAATCAAATAATAGTTGATTATATTAACAGAATGAAATCCTGCGATTCAATACTCGATTATGGTTGCGGAAAATGTCGATATACGCGATTGTTGTCACCTAAAGCAAAGGATATATTTCTGTTGGATTCTCAAATACAGATAAAGAGAAAACAAATCATCGAGGGACAGTACACTACTGTATTAGAATATGCAAATGAGTTTTCAAATGTATGTGTCATAAGTGCGGAGGACTTTCAACACATTAATAGGCTCTTTGATTTTATTCTATGCACCAATGTTTTATCTGCAGTTCCTTGTATAGAGGAGCGGAAAAGAATATTGATAAACATTAGGAGATCTCTTTCAAAAAAAGGAATAGCTCTTATTAGCGTACAATATAGGAACTCATACTTTAATACATATGTTGAAAATAAAGATAATATACCCTATGAAGATGGTTGGATTATAAAAAAAGGTAATGGGTATTCTTTCTATGGTATGATTTACCCAGATGCTTTATGTTCTTTGTGCGAGGAGTCAGGACTTAACGTTGTAGATCAATTTAACAATGATGGATCAACTTATGTTTTTGTAAATAAATAAAGAGTGTATGTTTATCAGTACGAATAGATTAGGATCAAAAGATATTATGTAACCGTCAATGGAACCGAAAGGATCAAATAATAATCGCATGGGACAACTGCGCCATAGGTTCTTCCTATTTGCTATTCTTTTTTGCTTACTATGATTATTGAAGTGAAGGTTGATGAAGAAAGCGAACTGATCCATGAAGTTTTAACAATAGATGGTGTGGTTTCGGCTGCTATTCTTTCACATGACGGTGAGGTAACAGCATAATCTCTACATGGATTATTTGAATTTGATTGGGCTGGTTTTGACATACACTAATAGTGCTTAACGTTTATCAAGAATATGTAAAACGATATGACTGTTTCCTCCTTGACATTTGATTAAATAGGTTTTATAATAATTATTGAATATGGCAGTGCCGGACTCCTGCTCGGCTTTCACGGCGAAACATTTAGTCCGATGCGTATTCACAGTATTCTAAAAATCATTCATAATTCGGAGATCATAGATGTCTTCGGAAACTTTCACTTCATAGAAGATGAAAGCCAAAAGATATGGAAGCAGCGATATCAGTTCAAGCTGATACTCAGACTGACTTTCGAAAATTAATCAAAAGACTGACAGTTTACTTTGCCGTTGGGTAAAGGAGCATTGTTCTTATAATTATAAATTATAAGGCAGTGGACGCACGAAAAAGAGACCTAGCAACAAGGGGGAAGTGCGCCCATTGCCTTTTTTGTTTTTTAGACAGTTCATTCGATCATAAAATGCCATGCTAATACTAACGCTGAATAAAACATTCGATTAGATATCAGCGAGATATTTCACAAAGTGCGGCGGAGGTCACAGGCAGGCTGGCGCCTGTCAAGATCGACAGTAAGCGTCAAACAAGGCAAAGAAACATCCGCCACAGATACCGGTTGGTACTGTGGCGGATGAGATTATTTTAGGATATTTCATTCAGTTGAGCATGCCGATTTTGAGCGGCAGTCATCCGGCGCATTCCACGGAAGGAGGATATCTATGGATTCATTATTCTTCAGATTTGGCGCTTTTTCAAAAACATACTTGAGATACTCGTATTGATCGAGGTCGTTTTCCTTTGCTGTTTCGATGATGCTGAAAGCTGTCGCGCTCGCCTTGGCGCCCGACGGTGTGTTGGCGAACAACCAGTTTTTTCTGCCGATGACAAACGGCTTGATGCTTCTCTCTGCACGGTTGTTGTCGATCTCCAGCCTGCCGTCCTCGATGTAACGTCGCAGGTATGGCTCTTCCTCAATCAGATAATTAACTGCCTTGCCGAGCTTACTCTTCGGCGCGATGTTCCGAAGAGATTTTGCCCACGCAAAGAATGCGTCCAGAAGCGGTTTTGCTTGCTCCTGTCGCTCTTTCAGTTTATCTTTCGGACTCTCGTCCTTCATTTTCTTTTCAATCGCATACAGCTTACCGCAGTAATCCAGACCAATAGCTGCCGTCGAACCCTTTCGCTGTTCTTCCGGCAAAACATCCAGCGCCTCACAGAATCTTCTTCTGGCATGTGCCCAACAGCCGACGATCGTAACATTTTCGATACCGCGGTATGCTTTGTAGCCATCTGTATGCAGATAACCTTTGAACTCTTTTAAGAAACTCTCGGCATTCTCCGCCTTGCGGTTCGGCCGATAGTCATAGAGAATGATCGGCGTCTTACAGCATCCGCTCGTCCTGTAAAGCCACATGTAGCTCTTGGTCGCTGTCGGCTTATCCTTTGTTTTGAGAACCTGTAAGGTAGTCTCGTCCGCATGGAGAACACTTTCTTTGAGGAGCAGCTCTTTCATTCTCTCATACAGCGGCTCCAGCCAAAGCTTTGAAGCGGTGATGAACCAGTTCGACATCGTCTGTCTCGACAGCTCAATGCCCTTCTGCTTCAATTCCTGTTCCTGGCGATAGAGCGGAGAGTGCATCACAAACTTCTGCGTCATCAGATGCGCGATCGCCTGAGCAGAAGCAAAGCTGCCTTTGATGACAGGATTCGGCTGAGGCGTTTCAACTACGGGTGTATCTGCTTCATTTTCATGGCATTTTCTGCACGCATAGGTGAAGTATACATCCTCACGGATCCGAACCTGTGCAGGGATTATCTCAAGGTGCTTGGTTACTTTCTTGCCGATGACCTCCATCTCTTCACCGCACTCGGGACATTTGCGCTCTTCTTCACTGAGTTTATGCTCAACGGTATAGGTCTCGATGTTCTCAGGAAGCTTGTCGAAGCAGCCGGTCTTTTGCTTGCGCTTATACTGTTCTACCGTGATCTCCGTATTCCTGTTCTCGGTATCCTCCAGCGCCTCCGCTTCGTTGAAGAACAGAGTCATCTGTTCATAGAGCTGTTCTGTCCGTTCTGAGCTTGAGTGATTATTCCGCCCCAATAACCGCACCAATCCGCTCCAAGGAAAACATCAATTCGCTTCAATGACCGCACCGATACGCAACGAGGAACGCAGCGATTCGCGTCCGGAACGCACCTGCTGAATCCGC
>Ga0256404_1001157_pt1 | contig 66030 bp, 68 predicted proteins | sample RumenRJG_01DNA_FD_185990 | JGI IMG/M metagenome (GOLD analysis project Ga0256404, IMG submission 185990) | Bovine rumen microbial communities from Lethbridge, Alberta, Canada - RJG_01 | ecosystem: Host-associated > Mammals > Digestive system > Stomach > Rumen | place: Canada: Alberta | collected... | reverse complement strand
TATTAATCACCTTACAGATTCTATTATATCACAATTTTATGCTATTTTTTCACTGACTTAAACAATCGCAATATTACTAAAAAAAGATGAGATTCTTTCTCACCTTAATGTACGGGAATATCTTAATCTTCCGATCATTCTAGAACAATGATATTTGTTCATTATCCTTTATTTCTCTTTTATATGCTTTAATAATATCTTTCATATCATAAAGTATTCCATATTTATCACATTCGCTAGTAAACACTTTATATAGTCTTTTATAATTAGGAACAGCACAATTATATCTTTCTCCATAATAATTAATATATTTGTCTTTTAATCCCTTAAAATGTTTATCCAATTGCTCAAAATAATAATCTCTTTGATTTTCTCTTAAAGTCATTCCCATATATGTATGAATAAACTTTGCTCCACTTTCATAAGCCTTTTTAACTAATTTCTTAATATCTTCTTCATCATCAGTAATAAATGGTAAAACTGGATTCATCATTATTCCTGCAAATATACCATTATCGGATAATGTCTTTATTGCTTCAAATCTTTTAGAAGATGTACATACGTGGGGCTCAATTATTTTAGATAATTCATCATTAGGAGTTGTTATTGTAAATTTAATTATTACATTATTCTTTGAATTAATTTCTTTAAGTAAATCTAAATCTCTTAAAATCAAATCACTCTTTGTATCAATAGAAACTCCAAAGTTATATTTTGATATAAGTTTTAATGCTCCTCTTGTTTGCTCATATTGTAATTCATTCGGATTATAAGTATCAGACATTGATCCAATACCTACAACACCTTTTTCTTTCTTTTTAGATAATTCACTTTCTAATATTGCAAGTGCATTTTCTTTTCCTTTAGGAATATCAAAATTATCTATATGATAGCAATTACTTCTACTATCACAATATATACACCCATGAGAACAACCTCTATATAGGTTCATGTTATAATCTATACCATACCAATCAGAACCATATTTAACTTTTGATAGTATAGTTTTTGCTTTTACAAATTCCATATTACTTAATTAACTTCTCAAAGGCATTTGCATTTAATATTGTATTTGAAACAAATTTTCCTTTATAAAAGTTTGCCCAGTTATTAAATACACATGGAGCATTCTTTGCTTTCTCTAATGAGTCTATTTTTATAAAATCTAATTTTATTCCTTTATCTTTGGCATAATCAGATAATTCCTTTACTTCATATTCTACATAGGGACATTCATTTGAATAATAAATAGTGAAATCTTTACTATCGATTTCCATCTTACGTGCTGTATCACTAAACTTAGGAGTTTCTTTATCATCAAATTGTAATGCCATTAATTCATAGTCGTTAATTGTATCTACTACCTTAAATCCATAATGTTCAAAGAATTTCTTATCTCCAATAAATGGTTTTTTCTTTTGTGTAACTATTGTACAAACTCCACTCATTTTTTTCTTTTTAGCATCTTCAATAGCATATTCTAATAATTCTTTACCAATACCTTTTCCTTTAAAACTGCCTGCTACCCATAAACAATAAATATGCATATAGTTTTTACCATTGATAGGAACCCAAGCTGTTTCTATTGGTTCGTATTCAATAAAGATTTTACCTCTAGCATTTAGTTTTCTAAATACATGACCATCTTTTAATTTATTTTTAATCCATTCTTTCTTTTTATCTACACCGTCTTGATGTTTAGGATCTCCAATTGCACAACAAATATGTTCTTCATCAATGTTCTTTTCATCTAAATTAATATACTCATTCATTTACATTACACCTCTATATTCATTATATCAAAAAAAAGACCCATTTGGGTCTTTTCATTTACTATTTCAGGGTATCTAAAAGGTATCTAATTCACGGTTTTTCACGTTTCTTCACTCTTAAATTTTCGCAAACCGTTGATATTACTTACTTTCCGTGGCATTGCTTATATTTCTTACCACTTCCACATGCGGGCCAAATTAGTATATTATCCATACTTATAATATTATGAGTATTTCCTTTATTTTCAAGGATTTGTGGACAAGTAATTTTTTGTATTTTTTGTACTATTTTTGCCGTTTTTTATATAAAATATTCATCTAATGTGCACAAAATGTGCACAAATTTCTAGCATATCCTATATTTTCTTTGTCACCATTATTATACATAATATAAGAATAATAATCAATTAATCATTTATCGTAATATCAAAATATTACGAACTCTTTAATCAATAAGGTATTCGCAATAGCAACCTATTGCGAAATATTTAATAATTATTTTTTACAAAATCAACTAATTCTTTTGCACTATTTGAAGATATATATTTTTCTTGATTTTTAATCATATCATCATATATATTGTCATTTTTTAATAAAATATTAATATATTTTATTATTTCTTCCTTATTATTTGCCATCATACTTAAATTATTTTTATTAAAAAACTCTACATTACTTGTTTCAACGCCAGGTATAGGATAAACATGTATAATTGCTTTTCTAAATGCTGCAATTTCAGTTGAAGATAATCCTCCTGGTTTTGAAATAACGATATCTGATGATTTAATTAAATCATTAATATGACTAGAATACCCAATAACTTTTAAATTGGGATTATTTATATTTTTTAATTTATTATATAATTTCTTGTTGTTACCACAAACTACAATAATATTTGCTTTCTTAATTTTTAACAAATCATCAATACAATCTTCAACATTACCAAATCCCATACTGCCAAGCAAAACTAATATATTTTTTTTACTTTTTCTTCTATTTTCTTTTGCATTATTTACATATCTACTAGATATAGGAATACCAAATGGTAGTAATTTATCTTTATCTATACCCCTTGCTATAAATTGTTCCTGTAATCCTTTAGGGATTACATAGTAATCTGCTTTTATTTCGTCTGTAAATGGTTGATATGCATAATCAGTATCTACAAATATAAAGTCTACTTTATGTCTTTTATTAATGGCTGTTAATGCTAAAGCTGGATATAAATGTGAACATATTATTAAATCATAATGATTTTGTTTAATATAATCATATAATCTAAGTGATTGTATTTTATTTATTAAATACACAGGTGACACTAATTTAGTTTTATCATAAACTTCTCCCATTTTATAAATATACTTAAATACTCCACCATTCTTACCAAGTGTTTTTACATATATATTATTTGAAAAGTCCTTTTTACTTAAATGAACAATTTCAAAATAATTTTTAAAGTCACATTCAATACTATTTAATTCAAATTCTTCTTTTATATATTTTCCACAAGAATTATGCCCACCACCAGTGTTACAAGATAATATTAATATTTTCACTACTTTTCCTCATCTCTTTTAAAGAACGATTCTTTAAATCTTTTATTCTTTCTTCTTTTTTTAATTTGTTATTGGGATATATTGGTTTTAAGACTTCACAAACAATTGCTGGTTTTCTTTTATACCACTTATTTACGTATTTAAATACTATTGGTTGAATAGGTACATTTGCTTCAACTGCCATTTTAAATGCTCCATATTTAAAATTTCTAACTTTATCATAATAAGGCCATAAAGATCCTTCTGGATACATATGAACTATTTTACCCTCTTTTAATAAGTCATTTATTGTATTATAAAATATTTCTTTTTGATTATTTGTTTTAGGTATTGGAATAGCATATAAAAGTTTTATTATGTGCCTAATAACAGGAATCTTGAAATTACTTGCTAATGTTGGAAAATATATTCTATGTGGATAATTCATAAGTCCCACAAAAGTGCAATCCATCCAATGTATATGATTTGATATGCTTACAAACCCACTATTTTTTACAATATTTTTCTTATTAATTACTTTATATCCATAAAGTAATCTATCAAAAATAGATAATATGATAGCAACAATAAAGCATAATACATTTGAAAAGAAATTAAAAATTATATTTTTAGAAACATATTTATAATTATCATTTATTTCAAATTTTAGAGGTTCCCAATTTTTTACTACTTCAGCATCATCTTTTATATTCATATAATTATACTTTTTATAATTTTTCATTTTAATATTTTCTTTTGAAATCAATTTAGCAATGTGTCTAACATTTGGAAATGCTGATAATAATCTCTTATATCCCCAACCCATACTTATAATCTTATCATGTACAAGCCTAGACATTTCCTCAGTATTATCTTTATCTAACGCTTTATTTTCCTTCCTAACAGAAATAAGAATTGATATGGAAATTATGTTATCAATTAAATAGATTACTAATATTATAATTACAATTATGCTTAAATTCTTCGGACTAATACTATTATATATAGATAAAAATGTAGGATTAATTATTCGCATCATAATAACACCTAATAAACCAAAAGGAATCATCGTATTTAAGCATATTCTTCCATTTATATTGAATTTTTTAGTGCTATAATCCCACCATCTAGCTTTAAATATTTTTTCTAAAAGATAACTAGTAAAATATTCTAATATGGCACATAGTATCATTCCTAAAGCAAATAAAGCAACAATATCACTTGTATATTTTCTGAGTAAAATAGTAATAAGCAAAGCTCCCCAACCATAGATTGGACAGTATGGTCCTATTAAAAATCCTCTGTTTACAAACTTTTTTGATTTGATACAAGTTAATATTACTTCCATAATCCATCCTAGAATAGAATAAGAAATAAATAATAGAAAATATATTTGAAAAGTATAATTCATACTACCATCCTTATATTATTTATTTAAACAAACCTTTTATTTTATCCCACAATGTCTTTTTTGTTTCTTCTTTTTTACTTTCAACCTTAACCTCATTTGGTTTTGTCTTTGAATCAATCATAAATATTATTTTTGATTTTCCACTAACATTATCAACTTTTACATCATTAATCCAATAATGAATTGAAGTATTCTTTAATACTTTTTCTTCCATTCTATCCCTCCAACACATAATATTATACCACAAAAAATCGAGATTTTACTCTCGACTTAAACGGACGGAATATCAAAATATTACGATTACTATTATATTAAGTATAAATAAACACATAAAAAATGAAATAATGTACCAAGTAAACAAAATATATGAAATACACAATGCATATACTTTTTCTTATGTCCTAAACCATATAACAATGAACCAATACTATACATAACTCCACCTATAATAAGAAGTATTAACCCATTTATTCCAAGTGAATTTTTCAGTTGTGATATAAAGAATAATGCACCCCATCCACTAAGCAAATGACATATCACCTGTAAAACTTGAGTTTTATCAATCTTTATTGCAGTTAATAATACACCAATTATAGTAATAATTGTTATTGCAATAAATAATGCTAATCCACTCTTACCACCAACACCAACTAATGACATCGGTATATAAGTTCCATATACTAATAAAAATACATTACAATGATCTATAACTCTTAATACTTTCTTCCCTTCAAGTGATGGTGGAAGTGCATGATATATACAAGACATAACATATAAAATAATCATTGATACTCCAAAAAGTGATACTGTTGCTTCATTTATAATACCATGAGCTTTAACAACCATTAAAATCAAAGCAACAATAGAAAACACTGCTCCAATACCATGTGATATTGAATTAAAAAGTTCTTCCCCTAAAGTATATTTGGGAATATTAATATTTAAATGTTTTTTCTTTTTTGATTTTTTATATTTTTCAATAACGAATACAATTTCACGTGCTTTTGGCTTTGATATATTTAGTTCTTTCATCAAATACTCGTCTAATTTCAATAAATTCATCTCCTCTTGATTATTATAACATAATTAATATAATAGAATTACATTTTTAGTACCAAAAGATCTCGTAATATTATTTATTTTCCGAACAAAATCATGTTTCATTTCAAATGATTTTGAATAAAAATACGTGGCACGTTTTGTGAGTTTACTCATGAAAGTGGCGATAATATTTTCATAAAAAGTCGTACACGTTTTGTTTAACGATAGTTAAATGAAAGTGATGAATGAAATGAAAAGACTTTTTCTTTTTTATGAATCTCGATGATGAAATAAAAAAGGCACCACTACTACTAACGGATGTTTGTAGTAATGGTGCTCGATGGGATTCCAAAGGGAGAATTCCTTGGCACACATATAAGTTGGACTCCAACTTAGTAGTGTGTTACTATCTTGTCTAAAAGATAGTCTTATAAGGAAAGTCCGTCATCTCTACTCTTTTCTTTATATGATTTATAATCATTACCTAATATTTGATGCATTTCTTTTTCCTTTTCTTTTGGAATTAATTTATCAGCTACTAAATTATAAAAGAAGTTAGCTACTCTTTCTATTGTTCTTTTTAAAACTGTTATTGTATTTTCAAGTATTGATACTTTATTTGAAAGATTTGTATTCTGAAATTTTAGGGTTTCATTTTCATCCTTTAAATCATAGTTTTCTTGTTGTACTTTTGAATATGTACTTATCTGTTCTTTCATTGCTTTATATGTATTATCTAACTTAGGTTTCATTTCACTTATTTTTTTAGATTCTTCTATTACCTTATTCATACTATCAAATGTATCTTTTTTTATCTTAATTGATTCTTTTTCAAATAATACTGGTTTATTTGATTCCATTTTTATTTCTAAATCTGTAATAGCTTGATCTAGTTTATTACTTCTATTAGTTAACTCTTTATTTACTTCTTGTGTTGCTCTTTTAAATTCTTTCATATTTAAGTGTTCTACTGCACTATGTTTTTGACCTCTTTCTAGGGCAAATCCGCCTAGATTTAATAATTCACAATAATTATCTTGTAATTCACTTAAATGCTCTTTATCGTGGATATATTGCTTTTTAGAGATGGTATATCGTTCAGTCGATGTCCTTTTATCAAACTTTTTTATTAAAGGAACTACAACGCAATGTATATGAGGCGTTTTTTCATCCATATGTAATGTGGCATGTAATATTTGTTCATCTTTATATCCTAGATAATCTTTTACAAATGCCATGCAATAATCTGACCATTCTAATACTTTTTCTTTTGGCATATCATTAAAGAAATTATGTGAAGCAGTAAATATCATTTCATCTGCCACTACACTTTTAGATTTATCTACCATTTGTCTAAATGTTCTTCTTCTATCCTCTCTTTCGGATTTCATTCTTTCTTCATGTTCTTTTTTATATTCTTTTGTTATTTCATAAAAGCCTTTAACATATTTCATATTTAATGGAACAAGTTCTACATTATCTTTAGTTTTTGATAAGTCTATATCTGGATTTGAGTTATATGCTTTCTTTTCTCTTTTATTGTGAGAGCCAATTTGAGCTAGATCATTTAGTGTATAGATAGGTTCACTTCTGAAAATTGCATAATTCATACTGTTTCACCTTCTTTAATTTGAAATCCTATTACATTTTTTATAACATCAGTTGTATTTTTACTATCAAATTCATTAACTGCTAATCTTTTATTATCTTCTATACTTCTAATGTAATAGTTCTCAGTTGTTTCTACATTTCTATGTCCTAATAGATCTGCTACTTCTTTAATCTCTGTTCCATTATTTAATACTTTAGTAGCATATGAACCTCTTAAATCATAAAATCTACATTTCTTAATTCCTAATTCTTCATGAATTACTTTAAATGGATATCTTAACAAATCTGTTCCTGAATATGTTCCATTATCACGAACAAATACTAAATTTAAATTTTTTTCTCCACAGTTTTTGTTTAAAACTATTCTATTCTCTATTACTTTTCCATATTCATTTTTCACTTCTTCAATATGATAATATTTATAATCTTTACCAAATAAGTTCTTTAATTCTTCTTGTCTTTCTTTGTAATTAGTTAAAGCTGTTTTTAAAGTATCTCCTATGTATATAGTTCTTTGTCCTGATAGTGTCTTTGTTGTACCAATATACCATCTTCCATCTTTATCTTTTGGTTTATCATAAACACTATGTTTAATGTTGATTATTCCTTTTTCTAAATCAACATCTTCCCATGTTAATGCAAATAGTTCTCCTGTTCTCATTCCAGTAAAGCATGCTGTTAGGAAAGCACATATAAATGTAGAATCATCTTTAAATCTATTTATAATCAAATCTATTTCTTCTTTTGTGTATAGATGTTTATCTTCTTTTTTCTCAACATCCATTTTAGGCATTCTAATTGTTAATGCTGGATTATATTTAATGAATCCATATAAATTACATGCATCTCTAAATGATCCTTTAATAATCTTTAACATATTTCTAAAGTAATCTCTCGAAAAATCATATCTATTAACTAAATCAGTAATAAAAGAATTTAAAGTTAAACTTGTTATATTACACATTCTATAATGTCCTATATAAGGTTTAATATATTTTTTTGATAATGTTGTATATGTTTGAATAGTATTGTATTTCAAATTGTTTTTACAATAATTATCTATCCAATAATCCAAATAATCACTATATGACATTTTGCATTCTTTGAATGGTTTACCTGCATTTATATATTCATTGAATGCAATTGTTCCAGCTTCTAAAGCTTCGGCTTTGGTTTTAAATCCACTTTTATTAATATATTTTCTTTTACCATTTTCACTTGCTATTTCAAATCTATATTGGTAAACATCTTTTCTTTTTGTTATTCTTATACTACTCATTTTCTACCTCTACTTGAATAACTACTTTTCTAATATTATTAAGGTCAGATAGATCCTTTCCTTCATTTTGAATTAAGAATCTTTCTAAAGTGGTTTTTAGAACTTTTAAGCTTCCTAGTTTAATAGCTGGCAAATAACCTTTTCTAATCAATTCATAAATATAATTGGGGCTAGAATGAAGAATACTAGCAACTTCCTGAACGGTGTATATTAATCTTTCTTCCATTATTTAAACTCCGCTAATAAAGCATCAATCTCAGCTTGTTCTTCTGGAGTACATGGAGTTGAAGTACACATTTCAGGATGTTTCATCCATTCAGGTAAATTCTCTTCATTATTATTCTTTTTATTATATTTATTATTATATTTGACTGAATAGTCTAGGTTTTCTTGATTATTTGATTCATGATCTGATGACCATTTGCTCCATATATCATTGACTAAATGGATTATCCTTTTTTCCCTTTGATGATCTTTTTCATATTCACATTTAATTAATCCCATTTTTTCTAGTTTTTTAATATGTTTTGATGCTGTTTCAAGTCGTATATTATACATTTCTGATAGTTTTCTATTTGTTATCCAACAATATCCTTCCTTTCTACATAATGCTATGATTCGCTCAGCAATCAGTTTTTCTTCTGGTGTAAGTTGTTTTGTTTCATAGATATATTTTGGTACTACCGCATATATCATTATGTAATCGTTTTCCATAATCTTTCTCCTTTTCTAAATTACTGAACTTCGGCCTCTGTTCACTTCCATTATCTAGGAGATTGATTATATATACCATGCGAAAAAACTCTACAAATTGTCTTGCAGAGTTCTATATTTACTCCGAAAAAACTCCGGATTAATTTTCGATTGTTACAATGTTCTTACTAATGTATTTTTTTAGTTCTGATACTAAAATAGTATCCATTTTTATTTCATCCATAAGTCCTAATTGCAAAGCCATTTTAATATAAGCACTTTTCTTTGATCTATAGTATTTATCTTTATGTATTTTAGTTTCAAATATTATTATTTCATCTGTTAGTGGTTTTGGTTTATCATATTCAAAGTTTTTGATAACATATTTTTCTATCTCATCTAAATTATAAAATGAATCTCTTACTCTCATTAATAAATGCTCACATAAGTCTATAGATTTTTTATAGTCCTTTTTAGTAAATCTTTTAAAAGAGATTTCACTTCCTAATTTAAGATTATTTTCGTTGATATTTTTAATTTTCAACGAAGGATCTTCAACTATAACAAATTCCAAATCTTCAGTAATTGTATATTTCAAATATTCTTGGTACACGGCCTGTTCAAAAAAATTATCTTGTAGTTGTACAAATATGTTGTGAATGTCTTTCATTACCTCTTTATGATCATATTCTTTTATTATTGCTTCTGATAATGGTCTTTGTACTTCTAATAAGGTTATATCTAATTTTCCTTCTTCATCTCTCGCAATCATCCAAAACCTCCTAACAAAAAAGAGAGAAAAAGACATTATAGTCAATTTCTCTCATTGAATCCATTAATTATTAAACTAAATTGTTTTCGTGTATAAATTAAAAGTGCTTTATTTCTCATTAGACATCAGCTCCAATTAATTAATTGTCTTTTATAATATCACTTTTTTCTTAAAAATCAAGGCTTTTAGTCTTTAAAAGGTATTTCTTTTGTATCTGGTATATCTAAAGTATTAGTATAATCTTCAAATTTATCAACTGTTTCAGTTTCCATTTTATCAGTTACTCTTACATAGATGTTATATGTAGTCATAATAGAAGAATGTCCTAATCTTTTTGAAACAGCTTTTATATCTGCTCCTTGTTCTATCAGTCTTGTGGCATGTGTATCTCTAAAATCATGGAATCTGCATGGTATTTTTAATTCATAATTTATTACTTTAAAAGCATGTCTTGTAGTTTCGGTTCCTCTATATTGTCCATTAGGCTTAACAAATATTAATTTTGCTTCTGGTAAATTTAGTTCTAGTTCTGCAGGTGCATCAACAATCTTGATTTCTTTCCTTTCTGTATGTGGATTAATTACTTCTTTTTCGTAATGTTTTAAATAAGCATCCCCATAGAACTTTATATATTCTTCTTGTTCTTTTTTATATTCTTTTAATGCTTTAATTAGTGTATCTCCTATACCTATAGTTCTATTTGATTGAGGATTCTTACATGTTCCATAATACCATTCTTCTACTGAATGTCCTTTTGTTATTACATATTTTTTAGGTAATTGATGTTGATTCTTTTTTATAATATTTTTGTTTACTGTTAGTGTTTTCTTTTCAAAGTCTATATTATCCCATGTTAATGCATAACATTCTGATACTCGTAGTCCTGTATAATAAGCTGTTAAGAATGAATAATAGATATATGGTACATCTTTAAATCTTTCTAGTATTATTTCAAACTCTTCCTGAGTAAAAATATGTGCTGGATCTCCTGTAACCACATCATATTTAGGTATATGTACTCTTTCAGCTGGATTATCATTTATAAAATTAACTGTATAACATGCATATTTAAGTGATCCTTTTATTAATTTTAGTATTCCTTTTAAATAATGTTTAGAATAATGCTTTTCTTTATATAGTTTATTAATATAGTTTTGTATTGTATAAGAATCTAGTTGAGTTAACTTATACATTCCTAATTCTGGTTTTAAATGATTTTTAATAATATTTAAATATGATGCTATCGTTGCATATTTAACATTAAAGTAGCAATAATTAGTCATCCAGTAGTCTAAATAGTCCTCATAAGACATATCTTTTATCTTTTGTTTTCTTCCAGTCCTAAAATATTCATTATAAGCAATTGCTCCTGCTTCTTGAGCTTCTTTTCTCGATTCAAAGCCACTCTTATTAATATACCTTCTTACACCTCCTCTTGAAGCAATTTCAAATCGATATTGATAAACCTTTCCCCTTTTCATAATTCTAATCTCTGACATAATGTTCCCTGTCCTTTCTTATTGAACAAAGAAAAACTAGCAATCTATATGCTAGTTTCATTATTTTGCTAAAATGTGCACATTATATAATCCCTTTATTTATAAGGTATTTAAGAGATTATTTTGAATATTTTATACTTTTATGTGCACAAAATGTGCACATTTGAGAAATTTGGTGCTTTTTTTGTGCACATAAATTTTCTCAAAGCCTTATTTTACGGCTATTTTCCATGACATTGTTTGTACTTCTTACCTGAGCCACATGGGCATGGATCATTTCTACCTATCTTTTTTACTCTTTTAGGTTTTCTTTTTACTGATTCTGCTTCAGAATCATTTGTTGTCATTGGTTCAGTATTTTCTTTTCTTTCAATATTTTGTCTAATTTCTGCTTTAAGTAAGAATACTGATACATCTTTATCTATAGCTTGTAGCATTTTATCAAACAAATTAAATCCTTCAATGGTATAAGCTCTTAGAGGGTCTTCTTGACCATAACCTCTTAAGTAAATTCCTTCTCTTAAGTGAGACATAGTATTGATTTGTTCCATCCAATAATTATCAACTACTTGTAGAGTAATAACTTTTTCGAATTCTTGACTTACTTCTTCTGGTACTTCTTTAATTTTAGCTTCATATTCAGCAATTACTTTTTTACAAATATAATCAATTAAATCATCTGGCTCTTTTCCTTTTATTTCTTTTTCTGTTAAATCTTTCTTTAATAAGTTTTCATTAACTTCTTCTCTTATATCAGCATAATCTTTTTCCGTTAACATATCTTCTGGTGGTATATGAGATTTTACGATATCCTCAATATGATGTCTAAAAGTACTTAAAACCATTTCATGAATTGATTCATTATCTAGTATTTGATTTCTTTTACCATAGATTATTTCTCTTTGATTATTCATTACATCATCATATTGTAATAAATTTTTTCTTATATCATAGTTATTTCCTTCAACTCTTTTTTGAGCTTGTTCAACAGATCTTGTGAAAGCTTTACTTCTAATGGCATTATCTCCAAAGCCCATATTTTCCATCATAGCACCAATTCTATCAGAGCCAAATCTTACCATTAAATCATCACGCATTGAAACGAAAAATTGAGTATATCCTGGATCTCCTTGACGACCAGAACGACCACGTAGCTGATTATCAATACGACGAGATTCATGTCTTTCTGTTCCTACAACACATAAGCCACCTAGTGCTCTAACTTCGTCAGATAATTTAATATCAGTACCACGACCAGCCATATTGGTTGCGATTGTGACTGATTTACCTAAACCAATTTTTGAAATAATTTCAGCTTCTCTTTCATGATTCTTGGCATTTAATACTTCGTGAGGAATATGTGCTTGATCTAATAAATTACTAATAAGTTCACTTGTTTCGATAGCAATAGTACCGATTAAAACAGGTTGTCCTTTTTCATATCTTTCTTTAACAAAGTTTATAATAGCTTTATATTTAGCTTCTTTTGATGCATATACTAAGTCTGGTTCATCAATTCTGATAACTGGTTTATTAGTTGGTATTTCAATAACATACATATTATATATGTCTCTAAACTCTTCTTCTTCTGTTTTAGCAGTACCAGTCATACCAGATAATTTATTATACATTCTGAATAAATTTTGGAATGTGATAGTTGCGAGTGTCTTAGTTTCTTGATTGATTTGTACTCCTTCTTTTGCTTCGATTGCTTGATGAAGTCCATCAGAATAAGCTCTTCCTTTCATTAAACGTCCAGTAAATTGATCGACTATTACTATTTCACCATCTTGAACTACATAATCAAAATCTTTTTTCATAGCATAGTTTGCTCGTAAAGCTTGATTAATAAAATGTAGAAGTGTAGCATTATCTACATCATATAAATTGTCTATATGAAACATTGTTTCAGCTTTATCTGAACCTTTTTCTGTTAAATTAACACTCTTAGTTTTCTCATCATAGATGAAATCTTCATCTTCTTTTAAACTTTTCGCATATTTATCAGCACTTAAATATAAATTTTTATTTTCCATTTCTCCACCAGAAATAATTAATGGAGTTCTGGCTTCATCAATTAAAACAGAATCTACTTCATCGATAATAGCAAAATTTAATGGTCTTTGAACTCTATCTTCTTTTCTAACAACCATGTTATCTCTTAGATAATCAAAGCCTATTTCATTATTAGTAGAATATAAAATATCACAGTTATAAGCATCTCTTTTTTCTTCAGGTGACATGTCTCTTCTGTTAACTCCAACTGTCAAGCCTAAAAATCTATGTATTCCACCCATCCATTCAGCATCACGTCCAGCAAGATATTCATTAACTGTAATAATATGAACACCTTTACCAGTTAGGGCATTTGTATATGCAGGAAGAACAGAAGTTAAAGTTTTTCCTTCACCTGTTTTCATTTCAGCAATATTTCCATAATGGATTGCTAATGCTCCTAATATTTGAACATAGAATGGTTTTTCGCCAATTACACGATAAGCTGCTTCTCTAGCAGTTGCGAAAGCTTCTACTAATATATCTTCTAAAGTTTCTCCTTTAGCTAATCTTTCTTTAAATTCATCTGTTTTATTTTGTAATTCTGTATCGGTTAATTTTGAATATTCATCGTCTAGAGCTACTATTTTATCTGCAATTGCATTGAATCTTCTCAATTCTTTATACTCATGATCGAATAATTTCTTTAAAATACCCAATTTTATCAGCTCCTTCAAGATATTATTCTATCAAAAAAAAAGGAAGAATAAAAGTATTATCTTCCTATTTTTGTTGTTATTATTCAGATTCTATTAATCCATAGTTTGAATCTTTTCTTTTGTATACGACAGCTGGTTTATTTGTTTCACTATCTTTATACATATAAAATTCATGTCCAAGTAATTCCATTTGAAGAATAGCTTCTTCTTCATTCATTGGTTTTACTTCAATTTTCTTTCTTTTTACTATTTTACTTTTACTCTCTTCTTTTTCTTCTTCATCAAGAGTAAAGCTCTCAAAATTAAAGTCTAATGATGGTTTTATCTTTTTTGACATTAATCTTGTCTTATTCTTTCTTAATTGTCTTTCTAATTTATCAATAGTTTTATCAACAGCTGCATAAAAGTCATCTTGTGATTCTTCTGATCTTAAAATAAATGACTTTAATGGGATTGTTATTTCAACTCTTTGTTCATGATTAGTTACTTTTACTATAACATTTGCGCGAACTGTTTCGCTATTTTCTAAGTATTTGTCTAATTTACTTAACTTTTCTTCAATATAATCTTTCATAGCTTTAGTAACTTTTACTTTGTCTCCATGAATTACAATTTCCATAATATCTCCTCCTTTGTATCTATATTATACCATTATATAATAAAAAAAACTACTATTTTTATATAGCAGCTTCTCTTAGTAACTTTACATTAATTGCTTGATATCCTTTACTTGTTTCAATAAGTTTAAATTCAACAAGTTGACCTTCTTTTAATGTTTTATATCCATCTAATTCAATTGCTGAATAATGTACAAATATGTCTTCATTTTCTTTGAATCCAATAAAACCATAGCCTTTATCATTATTAAACCATTTCACGCGTCCTGTCATTTACTTTCTACACCTCACATTCTACCAACTACTTTTTACTTGGTATAATCATTGTAGCAAGTATTTAATTAAAAATATGGTTTTTCTAGAATATGTCTTTTTTAGAATACTTTTTTATTATTTTTCTCTATAATTCGACAATATTCATCAATCTATATTTCTTAAGAAATTAATTAGCTCTTTTTTCTTATTTCTGGAAACTTCATATACTTTAATTTCTTTATTAAAATAGATTATATTATTTTTAATGCTGAAGTATCTCACTTTTTTTAAATTAATAATATAACTTCTACTACATTTTATAAAGTTTTTATCTAATTGATTCAATATCTTAGAAATTGACTCTGGCATATAAAATGTATCTTCAAAAGTTTTAATTAAACATCTTTTATTAGCAGAATCATTTTCAATATAGTATATATCTTGTAATGGAATATTATAATATATATTTTTATAACTATAATTTAAATATTTATTAGAAGAAAATATATTATTTAAAATTAAATTTATATCTTCTTTTAAATTTAATTCAATATTTGAGTTAATAATATCTAATATTAAATATTTTTTATCATATAGATCATTTTTTATTTTTTTATTTTTAGTAAATAATATAATTATAGATGACCAATCTTTTAAATCATATCTTATATGTCTTATTTTGCTTAGACTTAATATTTCATTTGGATTATAGTTAATAAGATATATACTATTAGTAGTATTTGTTTCTATGGGATATTCTTTTATATTATATCTATAATTATAATTCATCATTATTTTATCAATAATTTCTTTTAAACTAAGATCTTCAATTATAAAATTTATCATTTTTATCACGCTCATTTTAAATGGTATCATAGAAAAAAGTCTATTAATTAGACTTTTTTTTCTTTTTTATTTTACTTGACAGTTTTTTTATAATTTTTGGTCTCTTATCTGTAATAATTGTGGTATGAAAGACAAACCATAAAACTATTATAAATAATATTATATAGATTGTTCTTGAAATCATTGGTTCCTGTAATTTTAATGTGTAAAGAATTGAAGCAACAGCGAAAAGTATATTTATACTATAAATTATTAGAACTGTTGTGGTTGGTGAGAAATTCATTCCTAATAATTGATGATGAAGATGTTGTCTATCTGCTTTGAATGGTGGTTCTCCTTTTAATAGTCTTCTGATAATAGCAAATAAAGTATCGAGTATTGGAATACTTAGAATTGATACTGGTACAAAGAATGAGATAAGAGCTGGTCCTTTAAATTCTAATAATGTTATGACTGCTATTATGAAGCCCATAAAAGTTGCTCCATCACCAGCAAATATTTTTGCTTGATGAAATGGTCTAAAATTATGGACTAAAAAGCCTAATGTTGAACCTAACATAATTAGAGTAATAACCATTACTAAACTTCCAAATCTACCTTGAAAGAACCCAATAATAGCAATAGTTATATAAAATATTGAACAAATTCCTCCACTTAAGCCATCAAGTCCATCTATTAAATTAATAATATTAGTACAGGCAACAATAAAAAGAATAGTTATTGGGTAAGATAAAATACCAAAATTGAAAGAATAGCCAAATACAGTAATATTGTCTAGTAGAATATGTCCATAGAAAACAATAATTGATGCAGCAACTAAATGACCAATCAGTTTTTGAGAAGCTTTAATTGAATTAATATCATCAACAATTGAAGTTAATATTATAATAAAGCTACCTATCAAAATAGAATTCATTCTAACACTTTGTTCACCAAATAACATGTAGCCTAATAAAAAGCCTAAAAATATTCCAACTCCTCCAAGTTTTGGGGTTACCATCTTATGAATGTGTCTGTGTCCTTCTTCAGCACGGGGCTTATCGAGTGCTCCCACATGAACTGCTACTTTTCGCATTAAAAACATAATTAGCGTTGAAGCAATAAATGTTGTTAAAACTATTTTAAAAGCGGATAACAATTGAATACGCATAAATTTCACTTCCTAGCAAAATTATAACATGTATTCATATTTACTTTAAAGAAGAAATTAAAAAAAGACCTATTCCTGGTCTTCTTCTAGTAATTTAATATTATCTAATAATACTCCTGTTCCTTCAGCAACACATGTTAGAGGTGTTTCTGCAATTAAAACTGGTATTGTTAATTCTTCTTCTAATAAATCTTCTAGGCCTTTAAGTAAAGCCCCTCCACCTGTTAGGACAACACCTTTTTCCACAATATCTGCGGATAATTCTGGTGGAGTTTGTTCTAAGACACCTTTGATAGTTTTTATTATTCTAGTTAGACTATCATCTAAAGCTTCTTTAGTCTCGTCCTGAGATAATTCTATAGAATCTGGTAATCCGGTTAATAAATTTCTTCCTTTTACAGTTAATTTTTCTTTTTTAGATGGTTTAAATACATTGGCAAAGTTTATTTTTATTTCTTCAGCAGTTTTTTCTCCAATTAATAGTTTATATTTACTTCTTATATATTTTACTATATCTTCATCAAAAATATTACCGGCAATTTTAATTGAAGCAGATGAAACTATTCCATTCATAGATAGAATTGCTATATCAGTTGTTCCTCCTCCAATATCTAATACCATATTGGCAGTTGGCTTGGAAATATCCATTCCTGCTCCAATAGCAGCAACTTTTGGTTCTTCTTCAATATAAACTTTTCTAGCTCCTGTTCTCTCAGCTGCTTCTTTTATGGCATTTTTTTCTACTGGAGTTATATTTGTAGGACAACAGATTAAAATTCTTGGTCTAGAAAAAAATGACCTTCCTTTAACTTTATTAATAAAATAATTTAACATAATTTCAGTTAATTCAAAGTCGGCAATTACGCCATCTTTCATAGGCTTAATAGCTTGAACTTTTTCTGGAGTTCTACCTAACATTTCACTTGCTTCTTTTCCAACAGCTATTACTTTATTAGTTTCTGTGTCGACAACTACAATACTTGGTTCATTTAAAACTATTCCCTGACCTTTGATATATATTAAAACATTTGCTGTACCTAAATCTATACCTATATCTTTTGCTAACATGTTTTCATTCCTTTCTTTCATATTTTATCATATTTTTATAAATTTATTACTTATTATATTATAAAAATTATGAAAAAAGAAGAAATATTTTTCTTCTAATTATTAATTTCTTTATTTAGATAATTTTCTGGGTTTACACTTGTTCCATCTTTATAAATTTCAAAGTGTAAATGATTACCACTTTCTTTGTCTAATTCATTAGTACCACTTTTACCAATTATTTGTCCTTGAGTAATAGTTTCTCCTTTTTTTACTGAGATTTCACTTAAACTTTGATAACTTGAGATAAGTCCACTTTCATGTTTTATTTCTACAACTTTTCCTAGTAAATTATCTTCTTTAACATTAATTACTGTTCCATCTTGTACACTTACTACATCAAATATCTGATCAGATATAAAATCTATTCCTGTATTTTGCATATAAGTATTATCATGCACTGTTATTGAATTTTCTTGATTTTTTTCTTCTCCTTTATAATCATAATATGTTTTTCCTATTTTGACATTTTTATCAGTATAAGGATTTATCATTTTATTAGTTGTATTAATAACAGGTAGGGAATCAGATATTGTTTCTTCTGTTACTAGGTCTTCTTCTGGTTGCTTATTTGTTAGAGATGTTCTTTTAATTAAGAATATTGTTAATAAAGGTACTAAGGCAAGGATAGTTATTAAAAGTGGTACTGTTTTAACTCTAAATTTTCTTTTCATTTTTTCACCTCAGTATAAGTTTGAACAAAAAAAAGAAGATTTATACATCTTCTTAAGAAATATTTACAGTTGAAAAAATATCAAAGATAAAATTAGTTACTAAATAGATAAGAGCAAGGGCTAGTAGAAAATAAAATACTCGAGCTTGATATACTCTATTTTTTTTAAATATACCATTTATGTTTAAGGAGTCCATGGCCCATATTACGATAAATGTAACTGCTACATATAAATAAAATTTTCCACTCATTTATTTTCTTCCTCATATTTAGTTATTTTATTAATTCTTCTTAAATGCTTTTCTAAATTAGAAAATGGTGTTTCAACAAATGTTTCGACTATTTTTATAGCTTCTTCTAGTGGAGTTTTTTCGCCAAAGGCTACTATGTTGGCATCATTATCAATTCTTGTTACTTTTGCTTCAGCACTATTAACTACTTTGGCACATCTAATTCCTTTCACTTTGTTGCAAGCAATACTAATACCAATACCTGATCCACAGATAGCTACTCCAAAGTCAACATTTTTGTCACGGACATTTTCTCCTAGTTTGAAGGCATAATCAGGATAATCAGTAGATTCTTCACTATTTGTACCATAATCAATTATTTCATATTTACTATTTAATTTTTCTTTTAATTGCTCTTTTAACTTATAACCACGGTGGTCACTAGCAATTCCTATTTTCATATGATCATCTCCAAAGATATTTTAACATAAAAAAAGAAGTTTATGCAGCTTCTTTAGTATCTAATCCATATTTCTTATTGAATTTTTCTACACGACCAGCACGTGATGCTCTATTTTGCTTTCCTGTAAAGAATGGGTGGCAATTTGAGCAAACTTCAACATTAATTTCAGATTTTGTTGATTTACAAGTAAATGTATTTCCGCATGCACATGTTACAGTGCAATCTTTTACTTCTGGATGAATTCCTTTTTTCATATTATCTCTCCTTCCGCCATGACAAAAGACTTGCCATAGATATAAATTGCCTTATTAATATATCAAATATTTTTATTATTTTCAAGTACTTTTATTATTTTCTTTGATATTACTTGATTTCCTTGAGTATTTAAAAAATAACTATTGGGATTAGAAAAATATTTTTTATTATTTATATTATTATAAGTATCAATATATATAATATTATTTGGAGATTTTAGAATTTTATTTAAATAAGTTATACCTTTATTTAGATAATATTCATTTTTTGGAGATTCATAATAACCAATTACTATTATGTCTTTATGATAATATGTTCTTATTTCTTCGATTAATGATAAATAATCTTTTCTTATTTCGTTTAGTATTAAAGGAAAATTATTAGGAGTTAGATTTTCTGAAATAGATAATTTATATAATAAATCATTATATCCTACATTTAAAAATAATATATTAGTACTTATTAGATCCCTTTTTAAGGTTTTATTGGTATGTACTTTTTCTTGTAATTCTGAAATAGATAGATCTTTTTTAGAATATGTTTTGTTTAATTTGACTTTATGATATGTTTTTAATTTATATTTTTTATAATAATCAATATATGTTGTTTGATAATTAGAGCCTAATGACATATTATCTCCTAGTATTAGTATTCTATAAGTAATATTTTTCATATTATTATAAATAAAATATACGGATATATTTAATAATATTAGAATTAGTAATTTTAGATATTTTTTCATAAGCCTCCAAAATAAAAAAATATATTATTTCTATAATAATTATATTTCTTTAATTGATATTTTAGCACCTACATTAGTTAATTTTTCTACTATGTTTTCATATCCTCTTAAAATATGTTCAACATTGGTAATTGTTGTTTTGCCAGTTGCGATTAAGGCGGCAGCGACCATGGCGGCTCCAGCTCTTAAATCAGTAGCAACGACACTTGTTCCTATTAATGGTGTTGGTCCAATTATAGTTGCGGTTTGATTCTTTACTACAATGTCTGCTCCTAAATCTCTTAGATAGGGAATATGCATAAATCTATTTTCCCATATTGTTTCAGTGGCTTTACTTTTACCATTGCATTGGGTTTGCAATACTGCGAATGGTTGTTGAAGATCGGTTGGAAATCCAGGATATACAGCTGTTTTAATACTAGTTGCTTTCTTATTATTTTGATTTGATACTAAAACATAATCCTGACCAATTTCTAAATCAACTCCCATTTCTTCTAATTTTGATAATAGTGAGTCGAGATGTTCTGGGATGATATTATCTATTTTTAATGGATTACCACATAATGCTCCAATAATAATATATGTTCCGGCTTCTATTCTATCTGGTATTACTTCATGGAAACATTGATGTAAATAATCAACTCCTTCTATTTTAATTGTTGATGTACCAGCACCGGTGATTTTTGCTCCCATATTATTTAAAAATGTAGCTACATTTACTATTTCTGGTTCTTTGGCAGCATTATCAATAATAGTTTTTCCTTTAGCTTTGACAGCTGCTAACATAATATTTATCGTAGCTCCAACTGAGGCTATATCTAAATAAATATTTGCACCATGTAATTCTTTAGCTTCGACAATATATTTATTTTTATCACTTTTTACTGTTGCTCCTAAAGCTTCAAATCCTTTTAGATGTAAATCTATTGGTCTTGCTCCTATTGAACAACCTCCTGGAAAATACATAACTGCTTTTTTATATTTTCCTAGTAGAGCTCCCATGAAATAATAAGAGGCTCTTAATTTTTTGGAAAATTCTTCTTTTATTTCAATATTTTGCATATTTTTGGGATTAATTATAATACTTTCACTTGCTCTTTTTACATTAACATTTAATTCATTTAAAATATCACATAGAGCATCTGTATCGGTTATTTCAGGAATATTACAAATAGTTGCTTCTTCATCAGTTAAGATAGCTGCAGGAATTAAAGCAACAGTTGCATTTTTAGCACCACTTATTCTAATAGTTCCTGAAAGTTCCTTTCCACCTTCAATTTCCATTATTTTCATATTTTACCTCCGAAGATTTTAATTATAAATTAAAGAATAATTGTATATTTCTTTTTTCTCAATTTTATAATAAGTAATCAAATAACTTTTGTCAATTAATTCAATTAATTATAAGCTAATTTAACGTAAAATAGAATATATAATTATCTATATATTCTATTCATATTAGTATTTAAAAATACTTATCTATAGTTTCTTTAATTAAGGATTTATACTCGATATCATTATTTTTATCAATCATACATAATGGAGGAAACAATACACACCAAAAGTTTTTACCTTGACCATCACCAAGTGTTATAACAAGAGATTCATATTCTCCTTCTTCATAAATTATATTTTTATAGACTTTCTTAGGAAAATAATTTTTTCCATAATTTATGTTAAAAGAATTATTATAATTATTTTTCTTTAAAGTATTATCCACAATTTTTGTGAATTCAGGTAATTTTTTATTAATATAATTTCTAGTTTCATTAATAGAATTAAATTTATTAGTTTCCACAATATTTGTTGACAAATTAGTTAATATTTCTTTTTTTATATTTTGATCAATATTTGAATTACTATTAGCGATAATTCTAAATCTAATAGCTTCCTTTGGTATAACAATTTTTTCTTCTTTATTTATTACTAATATAGTAATTATGATTGCTAGAACAATAATTGATTTTTTAATAATAAAACCTCGCTTTCATAATAATAGTGAGGTTTATTTTATTTTTTTATTCATTTATTTCAATATTTTTAAAAATAAATAACATTCTATCTCTTTTAGATAAATCTTTTTTAACAATTATTTTAATATTAGTTAAGTATTTATTAGCAAGAGCTATTATATCATTTGCTTGACTTTGCCCTATTTCAAAAGCAATAAGAGCTTTTTCTTTTAAGTTTTTACTCATATTTTCTAATATTTTTTTATAACAGTCTAATCCTTGTTCTCCTCCATATAAGGCAAGAGCTGGTTCATTTTCTTTAACAATTTTTTCTATTTCTTCATCTGTTTGTATATATGGTGGATTAGATATTATTAAATCATACTTTTTATTTATATTATCTAAAAAATCATTTTTTATAATATTGGCTTTGGAGTTTAAATTATTAGCATTTACTTTTGTAACTTCTAGAGCTTTAGAACTTATATCTATTAAATCCACAGAGTTTGGGGATATTTTTTTCTCTAAAGTTAGTCCTATTACTCCACTTCCACATCCTAAGTCTATTAAGTCTATAGGATTACTAAAATATTTATTAATATAATTAATTGTATTTTCAACTAATTCTTCTGTTTCAAATCTTGGTATTAAAACATTTTCATTAATATAATATTTTATTCCATAGAAGTTAACATTTCCAAGTACATATTGAAGAGGTTTCCCATTTTCTAGGGCTATTATTTCTTCTTTATATTTTTTAGATAAATCGTCATCGACTTTATAATCTAGGTAGTTTAATATTTCTAAAGGATTTCTATTTAATAATTCAGCTAGTAATATTTTTGCAAAATCACTGGAAGTATGACTTTTACCGAAGACTAGAAGTTCATCTATTGTCATTATTCTTCTTCTCCTTGAAGTTTTCTTTTTTGGTCTTCTTCAATTAGAGCATTTAATAAGTCGTCTAAATCACCATCCATTACTCTATCAAGATTTTTAGTAGTATATCCTATTCTATGATCTGTTACTCTATTTTGAGGATAATTGTAGGTACGGATTTTTTCAGCACGGTCTCCTGTTCCTATTTTACTACGGCGTTCTTTACCCTCTTTTTCTTCTCTTTCTTGTTCTTGTAGTTCATATAATCTGGACTTTAGGACTTTCATAGCTTGTTCACGATTTTGGATTTGACTTCTTTCATTTTGACATGTTACTACTATTCCAGTAGGTAAATGAGTTATTCTAACTGCTGAATCTGTTGTGTTTACTCCTTGTCCACCATTTCCACTAGAACGGTAGATATCTACTCTTAAATCATTGGGATTTATTTCAATTTCTATATCGTCATCAGCTTCTGGCATTACTAAGACTGTAGCAGTTGAAGTTTGAAGACGACCATTTGATTCAGTGACAGGAACTCTTTGAACACGATGTGAACCTGACTCATACTTTAATAGAGAATAGGCACCTTTTCCTTTAACAATAAATTCTATTTGACTATATCCACCAGCTGTTCCTTCTACAGAATTGTAAACATTGTAAGAAAAGCCTTTTTTTTCAGCATATCTTGTATACATTCTAAATAAGTCTCCAGCAAAAATATTAGCTTCATCTCCACCTGCTGCTCCACGGATTTCAATAATAACATTTTTTTCATCATTAGGATCTTTTGGTATTAATAAAACTTCTAACTTACTTTCTAATTTAGTTTTTTCTTCTTCTAAATCTTTCAATTCTTCTTTAGCCATTTCTCCTAAATCCGGATCTTTTATCATTTCTTTTGTATTTTCAATATTATTTAATAACTGTTTATATTTTTTATAGCAAGCAACAACATCAGACATTGAAGATATTTCTTTGCTATATTCCCTTGTTTTTTTTATATCACTTAATACTTTGGGTTTTGTTAATTCTGTTTCCAATTCATTATATTTTTTTAGAATTGTTTCTAAATGATCTATCATGCTTACACCTAACCTTTCGTAAATCAGTCTTATTGTATCATACTTTTTAAGAAAAAAACTAGATTATTGTTCTAGTTCTAGTTCATCATCATCAATAACAACTAAGTCTTTTAGTTCTTCGTTTGTATCATCATCATAATCAGATTCATCATCAGTATCATCATAATTATCTTCATTGTCTTCTATGTCTTCTACTTTTTCTTCTTCTGTTTCTTCTTCATCTTCTTCGTCGTCATCAGCTGCTACTTTGACAACTTTATCTGATGTATGATTACTTCTTAAATCCCATTTACCATTATCTAATAAAACAAACCTTTTATCTGTAGCAAGGGATGTATAAAAATCAGCTATTTTCTTTTCAAACGTTGATTCTGGTAGTTCTAATAATTTTATTATTTTTTTAAAAAGTTCTGCTGTATTTAAAGTTTTTTTACTATCTTCTAATATTAATACAGCAATATCTTTATTTGACATTAATTCTAATTCATCTTTACTCTTTTTTATACTCATAGGGATTCCTCCTAAATTTCAAATAAATTTGGTAGAAAAATTACCAATAAAATTTATAACATATATCTTCTTACTTGACAATAGTTTTTTACATTTTTTCTGGCACATCTATGCCAAGTGTATTTAAAAGTAACATATTTAAGTCATAAACTACTTTTGTTAATACTAGCCAAGATTCTTGTTTTGCTTTGTCTTCTTCAGTTAATACTTTATTTTCAGCATAAAATTTATTATATAATGATGTAAGTGTAAATAAATAATCGGCTATTTCATTTAATGATTTGGTATCTATTGCCTTATTTATTACTGTTGATAAATTTAGGATATTTAAAACTATATCTTCTTCTGTTTTACTTGATAATTTTATTACTTTTTCTTGTTTTAGATCTTTTGCTTTATTTAGAAGTGATTTCATTCTAATAGTTGAATATAAAAGATAAGGTCCTGTTTTTCCTTCTAAATCAGAAAATTTTGTTGGATCAAATATATAATCTGTTTCTCTATATGGTAATAAATCAGCATATTTTAGTGCCGCAATAGCAACAATTTTTGAAGTCTTTTTCTTTTCTTCTTCTGTCATTGATTGATTAGTTATTTTTTTTAGAGTTTCTTCATTTACCATATCAATTAGTGACTTTAATGGCATAACTCCACCATCTCTTGTTTTAAATGGATGACCATCTTTACCATTCATGGTACCAAAGCCAATATGTTCTAGGTTTGTCTTATCATCGACTAAATTAGCTTTTTTGGCAGCACGAAATACTTGTTCAAAATGAAGAGATTGTCTTGCATCTACGACATACCACATTTCATCTGGATTTATTTCTTTTCTTCTTTGTAAAATTGTTGCAAGATCTGTTGTTTCATAAGATACTGTGCCATTAGATCTTATAAATAATAATGGTGGTATTTCTATTTTATCAGTATCTTTTCCTACTTCTACTACTTCGGCCCCTTCAGATGATGTTAATAAATGTTTTTCACAATATATTTTTTCAAGTTCAGGAAAATATTCCATGGCATCGCTTTCACCATACCATAATTCAAAATTAACATTTAAATCGGAATAAACATTTTTGATATCAGCTTTAGATATTTCAACTATTCTTTTCCAGATATCATAATATCCTTTAGTATGACTCTGAATTTTTTTGGTAATATCACGAGCTTCATTTAAATAATCTTCGTCAATTTTTGCTTTTCTACTTGCTTCTGGATAAATTTTTTCTAGATCAGCATTGGTTATAGGTAAATCTATATTAGTATAATCTCCTGTGTAATTTTCATCAAAATATGGTAAATTTGGATATAATTTTTTAATTTCTAAAACTACTAAGCCTAATGGTCGACCATAATCTCCTAGGTGGGCATCACCTATTGCCTCATAGCCAACTAGGTTAGCTAATCTTTTTAGGGCTTCACCAATATTTGCACTTCTTAAATGTCCTACATGAAGAGCTTTAGCAACATTTGCTCCTCCATAATCAATAACTATTTTTTTCTTTGCTTTTTTATCAATATTATTATATAAGTCTTCATGCATCTTATTTAAGATTTCGACTTTATATTCTTCACTTAAACTAAAATTAATAAAACCTGGCCCGGCGATATTTATATTAGTAAATCTATTATCTTTTTCTAATTCTTTTACAATAGAATTAGCTATTTCTCTTGGATTAGTATGATAGATTTTAACTAATTGCATAGCATCATTTAATTGATATTCTCCTAAATCTTTTCTATTTGATGTAGTAAGAGATATGTTTTCTTCAGGAAAACCTGCTTGTTCAATAAGCTTTTTTATTTCTTTTTCTAATTCTTTATATAAACTCATTTTATCTCCTCAATTCTATATATAAAATTAATATTATCTATTTCATATTCAATTATTATATTATTATATTTTCTTTGTATTTTATTAGTAAATATATTAATAGATACTTCTTTATTTAATTCTTTCGAAAATATTTTTCCAATGGTATTATTCTTTAACTTAAAAATATAATTTAACCGGAGTTTAGTATTCTCTCTATTTAAGATATTTTCTTCTAGATTATATTTTACTATTGTATTATCTTTTTCTTTATATTTTATTATATTGTTTTGAATAATTGCCTTTGTTTCATAATTTTCAGTAGTTTCATTATTAGATATACTAATTTTAATATCAATTACTGGCATATTACCACCCACATATAAATTTATAGTTATGATTATAACATAGATTTTTTGATTTTTAGAAAAAATAAATATGTATAGTATTATTTATTATATTTTTTATTATTTTTCTTTTTCATATATATATGTTATAGGTTTAGCATGATAATACTTTTCACTTAAATCAGTCATTCTTATTTCTAAATATTCTTTATTATCTATTTTTTTTAAGATTATAGAATTTGCGACTATATAATCTTTATTAACTATAAATAATTTATTACCTGACCATTTTAAATTATTGTAATTTGTTGTGCCATCCGAAAAAAATTCTATTATTTGATATTTTGTTTTAGGATTACTTTTCTGTTTATTTGGATTAAAGTTAATATTTGGTAATATTTCTATTATTTTCCATGTACCTAATATTTCTCTATTTAATATAAATGGTTCTTTATATTTCTTATTATTATATTCTTTTATTAATTCATTTTCATATTCTTCTCTTACTAAATCATGTGCCATTATATAAATATTTGGTTTATGTTTATCGTAATATATTTCTGTAAATGGCCCTATTAGCTGAGCGTTTTTTTCTATAGAATATTTAATAATGTCGTTGCAAGCACTACTTATATTATTTTCATTTACTTGTGGAGCAATTAAATAATCCATCGTAGGATTAGAATATATAGTTAATGTTTTATTTTTATTTATTTTTTTAAGAGTTTTTAAATCTAAATTATGAAATAAGTAACCAATAAATAATTCAACATTTTCTTCTTTATAATTTACTTCTTCAGTTACAATTACTCTAATATCTGTATTTAGTTTATATTTTTTTAAATATAAATCTAAATCAGAAAAAGACTTATCTATTAATTCTTTTGTTCTTTTTTGTAAATTAATTATCATTCCTACAGCACTTATTTTTGTAGATGATGAAAAATATACTTCATAGGCCAAAATATCACTTCACTTTCTAAATTCGTGTTTATTATAACATATTTTTATTTATTTTTTTATTTATGTATATTTATTTTAAATTTCTAAATACTATTACTGGAGGGGATAGTACTTTGAAAAGTTTTTTGAAAATAATAAAATATTTTTTAGTTTTAATTGTAATTCTTCTAACTAGTTGTTTTTTGTATGTCAAATTTTCTCCTAAACCAGTAATTAATAGTGCTAATAATATTACTTTATATGATACTAATAATAATATGTTTTTTAAAGGAAATGAAAAAAAAGAATGGGTTAGTTTAGATGATATAAGTAATTATTTAATAAATGCAACTATTTATACGGAAGATAAAAATTTTTATAAACATTTTGGATTTGATTTTTTAAGAATTGGCAAAGCTCTTGTTACAAATATTGCAAGAAAAAATAATAATCAAGGAGCTTCTACTATTACACAGCAATATGCTAAAAACTTGTTTTTAAATTTTGATAAAACTTGGAAAAGAAAATGGGATGAAGCTTGGTATACTATTAAAATTGAGGCTAATTATTCAAAAAAAGAGATACTAGAAGGTTATTTAAATACAATTAATTATGGTCATGGTGAATATGGAATAGAAAATGCTGCTAAATTTTATTTTAATAAAAATAGTAAAGATTTGGATTTAGCTGAGGCAACAATGCTTGCTGGTATTCCTAAAGCTCCTAGCATTTATTCACCTATTATTGATATGAATGCTGCTAAAGAAAGACAGATGATAGTATTAAATAGTTTAGTTAATAATGGAATAATTACTAATAAAGAGAAAAATAAAGCATTTAATGAAAAACTAAATATTGTTGGTAATGATGAAGAAAATATATATACTTCTATTAATTATTATAAAGATGCTGTTATGGATGAATTGAAGAAAATAAATAGTATTCCTAGTAATTATAGTGAACTTAAGGGTTTAAAGATTTATACTAATTTTAATTATGATGTTCAAACTAATTTAGAAAGTAATATTAAAGATACTTTTCCTGAGGATAGTGAGATTGAAACGGCTAGTGTAGTGATGAATCCAGATAATGGTGGAATTATGGCATTAATTGGAGGAAGAGACTATAATAAATCAGCATATAATCGAGCAACAGAATCTAATAGACAAGTTGGTTCAACCATGAAACCTTATCTTTATTATGCGGCTTTGGAAAATGGTTTTACAGCAAGTACTGCTTTTACTAGTGAAGCAACGACTTTTCCTCTTGATAATGGGAAAAGTTATTCTCCTATAAATTATAATAATAAATATGGTAATAAAGCTATTAGTATGGCAACAGCTATAGCATATAGTGATAATATTTATGCGGTTAAAACACATATGTTTTTGGGGTATGATGCTTTAATAAATGTTGCAAAAAGAGTTGGTATAACGGCGGAATTAGAGGCTGTTCCTTCTCTTCCACTTGGTACAAATGAAATAAATATAATTGAGATGGCTAGTGGATATGGAGCTTTTGCTAGCGGAGGATATAAATTAAAAGGTCATTTAATTGAAAAAGTAGTTGATGGCAAAGGAGGAGTTTTATATACATATAATGATTCAAAAGATTTAGTATTAAATTCAAGTTTAGTGTTTATTCTTAATAATTTATTAACTGCGACATATGATCCAGCTTATGTAGATTATAATTATCCAACCGCTATTGGTTTAAATGGGAAACTTAATCATACTTATGCTTTAAAAAGTGGAACTACGGCTACTGATAATTGGAATATAGGCTTTAATAAAAAAATCATTTGTGCTGTTTGGGTTGGCTATGATAAAAATAAAGAACTTAGTTCAAAAGATTATAAATATGCACAAAACATTTGGTATAAAACTGTTGAAAATTATGAAAAAGATATGAAGAACGATGATGTCTGGTATGATAAACCAAAAAATATAACTGGAATGCTCGTTGAACCAATATCTGGAAAGCCAGCAACCAATAATGATAAGAAACAAAAATTAGTTTATTTTTTAAAAGGTACCGAGCCAAAAGAAACAGACTCGACCTTTGATGAAATTACAGGATAATAAGAGTTTTTATTTTCCTTTTTTTTGCCTTGTGATATAATCTAGATAGTATGGAGGTGTCTATGTTAGAAATTATCATAGGAGTAATTGTAATAATTAGTTTTTTACTTTTAATAATAGTTATTAATAATAATAAATTTCAATTTTCTATTATAAAAATTGATAAAGCAGAAGAAGATATTAGCTTATATTTAGAAAAGAAAAAAGAATTATTAAATAGATCTAGACCTGTTATTATTAAAGAATTAAAACTAGATAGTTTTTTAGAAGATTTAGATAATGATTTAGATAATATGAATAATTTTGAAGAATATGAGCTATTAAAGAAGGAATATAATAATTTTTTTAGGACTTTAGATGAGAATGAAAAATTACTTAAAAGTGAGACTTTATTATCTATATTAGAAGATTTAAATGATAATGAGGAAGATATAGTTGGAGCAATTAAGTTTTATAATGACACAGTTGTTGAATTTAATAAATTATTAGTTAGTTTTCCTTCTAATATTATTGGTTTTTTTAAAAGATATAAGAAAAAAGAATTTTATAATGATGAAAAAAGAGAAATATTTGAAATATTAAATGATAAATAATTTATAGGAGTGATAATATGAGTTTTATTGAAGATATTAAAAGACGTGCTAAGAGTAAAAAAATGAGAATTGTTCTTCCTGAATCAATGGATAAAAGGGTTATGGAAGCTGCATCTATTGCGATTGAGGAAGATATTGCTGATATAATTATTATTGGAAAAGATGATGTTTTAAAAGAGACTGCTAAGGGTTTTGATATTAGTAAGGCTACTATTATTGATCCTGATACTAGTGAAATTACAGAAGAATTGATTAATAAATTAGTTGAGATTAGAAAGAATAAAGGTCTAACTTATGATGAGGCTAAGAAGTATCTACTTACTGATTATATGTATTATGCTTGTATGTTAGTTAAGACTGGTAGAGCTGATGGTGTTGTCTCTGGAGCATGTCACTCTACGGCAAATACTTTGCGACCAGCTTTACAAATAATTAAAACTAAACCGGGAGTATTATTAGTATCTGCTTTCTTTTTAATGGTTGTTCCTAATTGTGAATATGGAACTAATGGAACATTTATTTTTGCTGATGCTGGACTTGAACAAAATCCAACACCTGAAAGACTTGCGGCGATTGCTGGAAGTAGTGCTGAGAGTTTTAAGTTACTAGTACAAAATGAACCTATTGTTGCGATGTTATCTCATTCTACAAAGGGTAGTGCAAAACATGCTGATGTTGATAAAGTAGTTGAAGCTACAAGAATTGCTAAGACTAATTTTCCACAGTTTAAAATTGATGGAGAACTTCAATTAGATGCTGCAATTGTTCCAAGCGTTGCTGCTTCTAAAGCTCCAGATTCTGAAGTAGCAGGGCATGCCAATGTCTTAGTATTCCCAGACTTAGATGCTGGAAATATTGGTTATAAATTAGTTCAAAGACTTGCAAAAGCTGAAGCATATGGACCAATTACTCAAGGAATAGCTGCTCCTATTAATGATTTAAGTAGAGGTTGTAGTGCTGAAGATGTTGTTGGTGTAATTGCTATTACGGCAGTACAAGCTCAAAGTAAATAAAGATCCACAAATTCTGTGGATTTTTTAATATAAAAAGAACTATTATTTTTATAATAGTTCTTCAAAATAATTAATCTTCAAAATATTTCTTTATCTTTTTTATATTGTTTCTTAATGTTAATGTATCAATTATATTACATATAGCATTTACTATTAAAATTATACCTATAAAGATTGCTAAGGAAATAGATGCTTCAAATGGGTTAAATATAATTATAAATCCAGCTATTAAATCAAGTATGCCAATTATTAGCATTAATATCCAAGGTATATCTTCATCTTTTAACTCAATAGATAATCTAATATAATTAATACTTGATGCTAGTATATATATTCCAAGTATTATAGTTACTAGGGTTGCAATACTTGTAGGATACATCATAATTATAATTCCTAAGATAATTGATAATATTCCACTAAATAAACTATCTATTGGAAGTGGAATATTTCTTGTTTGAAAATCAAAGATACATAAAACAATACCTTGTACAATCATATATAAAGCAATTATTGTACCTATTGTTTTCATTGATGTATCTGGGTATACTATAAATATTAGTCCTAAAACAATTGATAGTATAGAAACAATTATAATTGAATTAGAAAACTTTTTTACAATATCTCTCATATATTTATTCCTTTCTACTTAAATTATATTTAAAAATATTTATAAAGTAAATATAGAAAGCATTTTTTCCAACTAATAATATTTTTTGTATAAAAAAACAGGATACCCTGTTATTTAATAGAAGCATTATATATTTTTATAATAGCATTGTCTAAGTCATCATTAAATTCTTCTTCTGTTTGATTAACATTTAAATTCTCAAGTAAAGCTCTAGAAAAGCTTGCAATCATATTATGATTTTTAGAAAGTAGATTACATGCTGTATCGATGTCATAACCACCTGATAAAGCAACTACTCTAACTACTGCTTCATTATTAGTAAGAGATAAATATAAATTATCTTGTGTTGGTATTGTAAATTTAAACATTATTTTTTTATTTTTATCCCAATTAGTTAATTTATTATTTATTTTTTCTAGTAAAATATGTTCTGCTGCATTTTTATCTTTAGAATTAATATCTACTTCTGGTTCAATTATTGGAACTAATCCTTTATTACAAATAATTTCAGCAAATTTGAATTGTTGATTAACAATATCTTCAATTCCTTTTTCGTTAGCAGTATAAATTACACTACGCATTTTAGTACCAAAAATATTTTTTTTATTTGCTTCATCTAATTGATTTTCTAAATCAGGAATTGGTTTCATTAATTTAACACCATTTTCTTCATCAAGAAGTCCTTTATCTACTTTTAAAAATGAGACGATATGTTTTTGATTCCATAAATAGTCAGCAGTATATTCACCATCTATTTTACTCATCATAGTTTTATAAAATAAAATTGTTCCTAGAATATGATCACTATTAAATTTAGGAGAAGTTATTACACGAGCTCTCATTTCATGAATTAAATTAAACATTTCTTCATCACTATTGTATGAGCTTGCTGGTATTCCATACTTTGCCAAAGTTTTTGCGGAACTTCCACCTGATTGGTCTAGTGCTGCGATAAAGCCTAGTCTATTTTTTACTATTTCTAATTTTTCTATATTCATATTATTCCTCCATTCTTAATATAAACTATTTAAATTTTTAATTAAAGTTATTTTTATTTTTTCCACAAAAAATGTGTAAAATATAGTTAATTTAATTCTATTCTATACGCCAATCTATTTCTTTTAGATGGTTTTTTCTTAAAAATTCATTAGTTTTAGAGAATGGTTTACTTCCAAAGAAACCATTTCTAGCGGAGAATGGTGAGGGATGAGCTGATTCGATAATTAAATGTTTAGGGTTAGTAATTAAACTTTTTTTACTTCTAGCAAATGCTCCCCAGAGTATAAAGACAACAGGTTCTTGTTTTTCATTTATAATTTTAATTACATCGTCAGTAAATGTTTCCCAGCCTTTATCTTTATGAGATGTTGGTTTATGTTCTTCTACTGTTAAGACAGCATTTAATAGAAGTACACCTTGTTTTGCCCAGGGCTTTAGTGAATTATGTTTAGGAAATGGTATTCCTAGGTCACTTTCAAGTTCTTTAAAAATGTTTTGTAGTGAAGGTGGTTTTAATACTTCATTACTTACTGAGAAAGATAGACCTTCTGCTTGATTTGGACCATGATAGGGATCTTGACCTATTATTACTACTTTTACATTATTAAAATCAGTATATCTAAAAGCATTAAATACTTCATTTTGTTTTGGATAAATAGTTTTTGTTTTATATTCATTTTTTATAAAATTCATTAAATTAGTAAAATATTCTTTCTTAAATTCATCTTTTAATTTAAGATCCCAATTATTACCAATCATATTATTCCTCTTTTCTTATTTATTTATGATAACTTTCATTATTATTTATTTTAAATGAACGATATATTTGTTCTAAGAGAATTAATCTAAATAATTGATGTGGAAAAGTCATTTTAGAGAATGAAAGATGAAAATTTGATTTTTCTTTAATTTGAGCAGATAAGCCATAACTTCCACCTATAATAAAAGTTATATTACTATGATCTATAAAAACATTATCTAATTTAGAAGCAAATTCTAAAGATGTTAGTTCCTTACCTTCTATTTCTAATGTTACAATATAATCTTTATTATTTAGATACTTTTCTATTTTTTCTCCTTCTAATTTAATAGCTTTATCTTTTTCTACTAATCCTTCATCTTTTAATTCAATTATTTCAATATTTGTATATTTTTTTATTCTTTTTAAATATTCTTTAATAGCATCTTTTAAATATTTTTCTTTTATACTACCTATTGTTATTATTTTTATCATTTGTACCTCTATATTTCTATTAAGGGAGATGGTTCATTTTGTTTAGCAATTATTACATTTATATCTTCTCTTAAGTTTACTTCTTCTATGGCTGTTCTTATTTTTTCTTCAGTATTATTTGTTTCACTTCTATGAGCTAGAATTATATTTTTAGTATTTGGACCAACTATTTTTGATAAGTATTTAGCTGTTGTTTTATTAGAAAGATGGCCTTTATCACTAATTACTCTTTCTTTTAGAAATCTAGGATATGGTCCATCCATTAACATTATTTCATCATGATTACTTTCTATTATATAGCAGTTTACATTTACAATTTTATTTAGAATTTTTCTATTAATGTAGCCTGTATCTGTAATATAGACAAGACTCTTATTTTCTTCTTTTATTAAGAAGCCAGTTGATACTGGGGCGTCATGGGATGTTGGCAATAGTTTTATATTAATACCATTTATTTCAAAGTCTTCATCAATAAAATTACAACTTGTATATGGGACAATTTCTTTTAGGCTATCATACATTTTTTCTGGGATAAATACTTTTAGTTTAGTATGAGATAAAAGGGATGCTAGACCACTGGTATGATCTTTATGACAATGTGTTATTAAAACGCCAGAAAAATCTGCAAAAGAAAGGGAATTTTCTTCTAGAACTTTTTTTAATGTTCTATAGGAAATTCCCATATCAATTATTAAGTTTGCACTACTTCCTAACACGATTGTACAATTTCCTTTTGATCCACTAGCGATTGTTTGTACTTTCATTTTAATAATAATTCATAGCGTTTTGCGCTACTCCTCCACGATAAGGATAGCCTCGCCAAATTGCAAAATGTAGATGAACTCCTGTTGCAAAGCCTGTTTGTCCCATTGCTCCAATAACTTGTCCTTTCTCAACATAGTCGCCTACTTTGGCATATCTTGCTGATAAATGGGCATACATAGTATAGTAACCGTTATGGTGATCAATTGTAATATATTGACCATTATCAAATTTAGAAGAAGATTGAACTACAGTTCCTGCTTGAGCAGCAAAGATATTTGATCCATATCCACATCCAGCAATATCTGTTCCGTCATGAAGTGCTCCCCATCTCCATCCAAATCCACTAGATACAGATGAACAAGTTGCTGGCCAGCCCCATTGTCCACGTGTTGCAACAACAGAACCATATCCTGCCACCTTGTCGCTTTTTGTAATTATTTCTTTTATTGGTTCTTTTATTACTTCAGTCGATACTGTAACTGTATTTACTATTTCACCATTAACTTTTTGAATCTTTTTAGTTACTTTATTTTCTCCAGCTACTCCTTTTTGAGTAGTTTCTTCATAACCTGCTGGCTTACTATTATCAATTTGAGTTTCTGTAGTATAGTTTTGAGTTTCATATTCAACTACGTGTTCTTGTTCTTCAATACTTACTTGAGGTTTTAGAATACCTATTGTTATTACTTGTCCTGGTGAAAGTAAACTATTTTCATCTTTTAAATTAGGATTAGCTATTAATAGTTCTTCTGTTGAGACTTTATTATTAAATGCTACGTCTGGAATAGTGTCTCCTGTTTTTACTGTATAAGTACCTTGTTCTTTTTCTGTTCCAAAAAGTAGATATTTACTTAATTCTTCTTCTGTTTGATATATTTTTTTATCTACTGGAATATTACCTTTTTTGATAGTTATTTTATTTTGAACAGCGATATTTTCAATAATTTTTCCTGTATCTTTTATTTCTTTTTGAGTATTATTAGAATAGTTAGTATAATCTCCATCTGTTACAAAAGATTTAGCTGTATTTTGCATAGAGTTTGTAAAAATACTTTTATCAATGACATATATAGTCTGTACTTTTCCTTTTATTTTTTTACCGGTTGTACTATCTGTTGCATCTAAACCATTTATTTTTATAATATATCCTTTAATAGTAAATGGAGAAATATCTTTTATCTCTTCATATATTTTGTTTATTGATTTAATATCATTTGAATAAGTTACTTCTTTTTCAATGCTTAAGTCTTCTGGCGGATATACTTTTTTGACATTATATTTCTTTTTAATTGAAGCTTGTTCTTTATTAATATATTCTTCTAATTTTTCTTTTGATTTTATTAGACCTAGAGATTCTCCTTTTAAATACACTCTATAGAGAGTTCTAGGAGAAGAATTTATTTTGGTAAAACCTGTTGCTGAGATTAAAATTATTAATAAAATAGCTACTAAAAACAACTTACTTTTTTTATTCACTAGTTTTTCCCTCCATATTATTTTCTTTTCTTAGATTTAAGAATGTTGATGTATTCTTTTTAAATAGTAATTCTATAGTTGCGGTTGGTCCATTACGATGTTTGCCGATTATTAATTCACTAATACTATTATTGTCATCTGTTCTTGCTTCTTTATTATAATAATCATCACGGTAAAGAAAAGCTACTATGTCGGCGTCTTGTTCAATTGATCCTGATTCTCGCAAATCACTCATTAATGGTCTTTTATCTTCTCTTGCTTCTACTCCACGTGATAGTTGAGAAAGGGCTATGACTGGTACTTGTAATTCCATGGCAAGAGTTTTTAAACTCCTTGATATATCCGATACTTCTTGTTGTCTATTAGTACCATAATTTTTTCCTCCAGAAATTAATTGTAAATAGTCTATTATTACTAATGATAGTCCTTTTTCACTACTAGCAAGTCTTCGACATTTAGCTCTTATTTCTCCGATTGTTATTCCTGGAGTATCATCAATTACTAAATTTGTATTTGATAGTTGAGATGAAGCTTCATTAATTCGGCGCCAATCTTGATTCATTAAATTACCTGTACGTAACTTAAAGCCCTCAATTTGACCAAGACTTGAAAGTATTCTCATGGCTAGTTGTTCAGCACTCATTTCCAAGTTAAATAAAGCCACTGACTTGTCTTGAGTCATAGCAACATGAGTAGCAATATTTAGAGCAAAAGCAGTTTTTCCCATAGCAGGGCGGGCGGCAATTATGATGAATTCATTGGGGTGAAGTCCTGTTGTTAATTTATCAAAGTCATACCAACCTGTAGCCAGTCCGGTAATTTCGCCTTTATTTTCAGATAACCTTTCCAAATCAGACTGAGTTTTAATTAAAACATCTTTTATAGTTCTAAATTCACTAGCTTTTCTGTTTTTTACTATATTTAGAATTTTCTTTTCAGAATTATCTAATATTTCATTAACTGTTTCGTCGGTACTATATCCTTCTGTTGCGATTTCTTCAGCTGTATTAATTAAACGTCTTAATATAGCTGATTCTTCAACTGTTTTAATATAATAATCAACATTACTAGCAGTTGGTACAAAGTTTACTATTTCAGTTAAATATTCTACTCCTCCAACTTCATTTAATTCATTCTTCTTTTTTAATTCACTAGTAACTGTTGTTAAATCAATAGGAGTAGCTGATTCCATTAATGATAATAAAGTAGCATATATTTTACTATTTTTTTCATTATAAAAAGAATCAACAGATAAATTTTCACTTGCTTTTTGAAGAGCATATTTAGATAAGAAACATGCTCCTAGAACTGACTCTTCAGCCTCTAAGTTGTTTGGTAATGTACGAATTGGCATATAATCACCTCTATTTTATTACATGTACTTTTATTGTTGCTACTATATCTTGATATAGATTAATATTTACATTATGAAAACCTAGTGATGTAATCGGAGAAGTTATTTCTATTGTACTTTTTTCAATCTTATATCCTAGTTTATTTAATTCATCTTTAATTTGTTTAACACTGATACTTCCAAAGACTTTATCATTTTCACCTGTTTTTACTTTAAATTCTAACGTTACTTTGCTAAGTTCTTTCTTTAGCTTTTCAGCTTCTTTTTTATTTTGTTCTTCTTCTTTGGCTTTCTTTTCTTGTTTATGATTTAATTTTGCAAGATTTTCATTAGTTTTTTTTACAGCATAGCCGTTTTTTATTAAAAAATTCTCAGCATAGCCATCTTTAACATTTTTTATTTGACCAGCTTTACCTTGATTTTTTAAATCTTTTATAAATATTACTTCCATCTCATTCACCTTCTTTAAGTATTTTTTTTAATTCTTGTTCAACTTTAGATATTGTTGTTTTTGTTATGGTAGCAGCTCCAGAATTTGTATCTCCACCACCATTAAATTTTTTTAATATTCTTAGTATATCATAATTACCAAGACTTCTTGCACTAATACCTACAGTTTCTTTATCAATTTTTCCAATTACAAATGAAGCTTCTATATTATTGAAAAATAGAAGAGTATCAGCAACTTTTGCTAAATCTTCTTTTCGATAAATAGTATTAGTTGAGGCATGAGTTAAGGCTATTTTTTCATTAATTGTTTCAATATTAGCCATTAGTTTTTGTCTTTCAGTATAGTCATCTATATTTTGTTTTAATAAATATTGAACTTTTTTGGCACTAGCTCCTAATGATGTTAAATAGTATGATGCATAAAATGTTTCTTGTGTTGTATTTAAAGTATAGTTATTAGTATCTAGAACAATTCCAGCTAAAAGAATTGTGGCATAATAAGAATCTATTTCTACATCATAATATTCAATTAAACTAGTTATCATTTCACAGGTACTAGAAACCTTTGTATCATCTATAATGTCAGCATCTTTTATAGTTGATTTACCTAATTCATGATGATCAATAACTAATTTCTTATTTATTTTATTAAGTACTTCTTTACTTTGAACTAATTCTGACTTATTGGTATCTAAAATAATTAGTAAATTCTTTGATTTTTTTGGATATAAGTTTTCATCTATTTCATTACTTTTTATTTTAGTAACAACACCATCTAATTCTTTTAATATTTTTTCTACTCCATCTTCATGTTCTTTATCATCTATTATTATAAAACAATTTTTTTTCTTTTTCTTAAGAAACATGTACATACCAATTTGACTTCCTAAAGCATCTAAATCTAGATTTTTATGTCCCATTAGGAAAATATTTTTAGAATTTTTTATTGCTCTATTTAGTTTTCTTCGCTCTTTAATTATTTCCATGGTACCTCCTATAAAGTCTAATCTTATTATATAATAATTTGATATGTTTGTCTAATGAAACAATTTATAGATAGTTATTGTATAATTTACTTGAAATAAAAAAAGTTAATGATTTCTCATTAACATTAGATATATTATTTTTCTTCTTTATCTATATCTGTTATTTTAATATTATTTTTTTTAACTATTGTTATAATAGTTAAAAAAATAACTAACAATCCTAATATAATATTTTCCCAATTAATCCAATATATCAATCCAGCAACAATTAACATAGTACCATTTGCAATATTCATAATAGCCGAGAACCCATTTCTTTCATTCTTACTATAAGATAATGCTATATAAACTATCTCAGTAACTAATATGCCACTCCAAGCTGTAATAGTCATTGAGCTTGCTAAAATAAGATGTTTACTAAAATTGGCAATAGCAAAAGCTAAAAATACCTCGGCTATTAAAGCATTCATAATATCCACAATATATATTTTATTTTCTATCCTGTTTTTATTCTTATTTTTACTATTCATAATTTATCCCTCTCTACTTATACTTATTTAAGATGAGTATAAATGTATAATTGCTGTTTGTCAATAAAAGTAATAGAAAGAATATTATCATTTACATTTTTTAACATTTAATTTAATTAAATTACTTCTTAATAATATTTATTATTTTTGATATATAAAAAGCTGAATTAGTTATTCTATTCAGCTTCTATTTTGAATATGGCATTAATGCTACAGCTCTTGCTCTTTTTACTTGTTTAGCAATATATCTTTGATGTTCAGCACAATTTCCTGTAACACGTCTTGGTAAAATTTTTCCTTTTTCATTTGTATATCTTTTAAGTGTTTCTGTGTCCTTCCAGTCAACATCTTTTCCAGTACACATAGCACATACTTTTTTCTTTCTACGATTGAATTCTGCCATTTTATTCCCTCCTTTTCATTTTAGAAAGGTAATTCATTATCGCTAATTTCAATACTTGAACCAAAATCAGCAAATGGATTACTATCAACATCTGTACCTTTTGAATCTTTACTAGTAGTTGAGTTATTATTACTACTATTATCAGCAAAGTCATATGGTGTTGGTCCTGCATTATTATTTGCAGAAGAATTTGTATTATTTAAATTATTTGAGGAATTTTTTGATCCTAAAAATTCAACATTATCAGCAACTACTTCAGTTATATATCTTCTTTGACCATTTTGATCATCATAAGTTCTTGTTTGAATTCTGCCATCTATTGCGACTTGGCTTCCTTGAGATAAATAATTTTTTACATTTTCAGCTTGTTTTCTCCAAACAACGATATTAATAAAATCAGCTTCTCTTTCACCTTGTTGATTTGTAAAATTTCTATTAACAGCTAGAGAAAATGTTGCGACTGGTGTATTACTACCAGTATATCTCAATTCTGGATCTCTTGTTAATCTTCCTATTAAAACTACTTTATTCATAAATTACCTCTTTTTATTTGTCTTCTACTTTTACAATAATATGACGAAGTAGATTTTCGTTGATTCTAGCAACTCTATTAAATTCTTGTTCTGTTTTACTATCTGCTTCTACAACATATAAGAAATAGTATCCTGTTGTGAATTTATTGATTTCATAAGCTAATTCTCTTTGACCCATAGTTTTTTCTTCAATAATATTTGCTTTAGCATCTGTTAAGACTTTTTTCATATCGTCAGCTGTTTTTTTAATTTCAGCTTCTTCCATATCTGGTCTTACAACAAACATAATTTCATATTTATTCATATGTACACCTCCTTTTGGACATTTGGCTGTATTTACAGCAAGGAGTATTTTAAATACTCGCTATGTATTATAACAAATCAAACTTTTTTTGACAAGATTTAAATGTAATATATTCCTACAAAATTTTGCCCTTTCTTGGAATAATCTCCTTGTGTTTCTTTTACATGAGAGTAATATTTTGGAGATGTTGCGGTATCTTCTTTATTTTCTTTAATATTTTCTATTCCTAGTCTTTGTAATTCTTCTCTTATAGCTAGGCTTAAATCTATATTATATTCATTATTGTGTTTTGTTATTGCATTTTTCCAGATGGTATTATTGGTGGCGAAAGGCGGATATTTATCATATATGTAAGAATCTTTTTTTATTGAATTACTTATATAGCAATATATGTCTCCTTTATTTGAATTACAGCCATCAGTTAAAGCATCAATACAATGCTTTATGGTTCCACGATTTATCATTACTGCTCCACAGTGTGTAAGCGATGTATAGCCTTTTTTTCTATCTTCACAAATTAATATTGGACAATCTGCTTCTGGATGACCTAAAACAACATCTTTTATTGTACTTGGTAGAACTAAAGCATCACAGAAAAAGTCAATATCATAATAGTCTTCTTTATTTAGCATTTCTTTGGTAACTATTATATAATCTTTAAATATATTATTTTTATCTTTTGCTTTAGCAAGTTCTTTTTGAATGGGTTTTATAATATGAAGTCCATTAAAATTATATTTTTTTCCAGCATTTATTCTAGTTTCTCTAAATATTTTATTAATTTGATCTTCTGAATAATCTTCTGGGTAAAATCTTTTTGTTCTAGACATTATTCCATCAGCACGACCAGTTTCGATTATTTTTATTTTTGATTGCATATTAAACATTAAATCTAAAATGACAGATATCTCCATCTTGCATAAGATAATCTTTTCCTTCTAATCTAGCACGACCAGCTTCTTTTACCTTTAGTTCATCGCCGTATTTTATTAAATCATCATAGGATATTACTTCAGCTCTAATAAAACCTTTTTCAAAATCAGTATGAATTATTCCAGCACATTGTTTGGCATTCATTCCTTTTTTAAATGTCCAAGCTCTTACTTCATCTGGTCCTACTGTGAAGTATGTACTAAGTCCTAAAATATCATAAGTTGCGGTTATTAATTGATCTAAGCCAGATGATTTTATACCTAGAGCTTCTAACATTTCTTTTTTATCTGATTCGTCTAATTCACTTAATTCTTCTTCTACTTTAGCACATAAACTAATTACTTTGGCATTTTCTTCTTTGGCATAATCTTTTACTTCTTGGACATATTTATTATCAGGATTTCCAATATCTTCTTCTTTGATATTTGCTAGATAAATAATAGGTTTTTCTGTTAAGAAACTATATGACTTAATAACTTTCTTTTCTTCATCTGATAAATTTAATAATCTGATTGGTTTATTTTCTTCTAGAGATTTCTTACATTTTTCTAAAACTTCTGTTTCTAAAATATCATCTTTATTTTTAGTAGTTCTTGCTTTTTTAGATACTCTTTCTAATCTATTATTTATGACTTCTAAGTCGGCAATAGCAAGTTCTAGATTAATTGTTTCAATATCTCTTATTGGATCAATATTTCCTTCGACATGGATTATTTTACCATCATCAAAACATCTTACTACTTCTACAATAGCATCTACTTCTCTTATATGAGATAAAAATTTATTACCTAGTCCTTCTCCTTTGCTTGCTCCTTTTACAAGACCAGCTATATCTGTAAACTCATAGGCTGTTGGAACAAATCTTTTTGGATTATACATTTCTTTTAATTTATCCATTCTTTTATCTGGTACTGTTACGATTCCAACGTTTGGTTCAATTGTTGCAAATGGATAATTTTCTGCTAATATTTTTTGATTTGTAATGGCATTAAATAATGTTGACTTTCCAACGTTTGGTAGTCCAACTATTCCTGCTGTTAAACTCATAATATCTCCTCTTTTCTTTGTTTATTATAACATTGATAATTATTAATTAAAAGAAAAAAGAACCTAAGTTCTTTAAATAGTAGGAAAAACATTTGGTCCTATTGGTAATCCTAATATATACCAACCAAGTACTATTATTATCCATGTTGCTGATATTATTAAGAAGTATGGTGTAATTAATTTTAATGATCTTCTTATGGTATATGGCTTTTTCTTATTTAAGTTATAAATATTTAGATAACCTATATATATTACAAATGAAGCAAGTAATGGGGTAAATCCTTTAGTCATTGAATCTCCTACACGCATTATTATTTGAGCAAATTGTGGAGAGAGATTAGATTGCATGAACATTGGAACGACAACTGGAGAAAATATCATCCATTTGCTTGAAGATGAAGTTAAGAATAAACCAGAGATTGCTATTAAAATTAATGTTAATAGTATTAATGGTATACCACTAAATTGAACATTTTCTAGGATTGAGGCAAGCCAAGATGTAATAATAGTACCAATATTTGTTTTTCTATAAACGGCAATAAACTGTGATACAGCAAATATTAATATAATCATCATACCAATACCAGTAAATCTTTTACTAGCATTTTCTATTATTTCTTTATCATTTTTTATTGATTTACTTCCAATTCCATAAGCTATACCCATCAAAATAAACATAATGGAAATAATATAAGTAAATCCATCTTGAAAGTAAGAATTTTTTCCAAATAATTGATCTACATAAGTAGTAGCATCTAAATCAAGTAATACTCCGGAATGTGGAAGTCCTGGAATAAGAGCATAAATGAAAAAAATCATTACTGCTATTAATACTATTAGAGCATATCTTAATCCTTTTTTTTCATATTTTTCATTTTCTATTTGTCTTTGCTCTGCTTCTTCAATATCGGATATATGATATTGTTCTGTTTTAGCATATTCTTCATCTCTTTTATATTTTCCAATTTTTGGAGCTATCACTTTCTCGATTACAATCGTTCCAACAATTGATAAAATTATACTAGCAACTATGATAAATATTAAGTTTGATGATAAAGCAATATGACTTGTATCATCTATTAGTCTAGCAGCATTTCTTGTATAATTAAGTAAATTTACTTCTGTAGATCCAACGAAGATTGAAACACCATAACCAAATGATACACCACAGAAGGCTGTTACTATTCCAAGTATTGGATTTCTATTATTTATAAAATATACTAGAGCAACTAGTGGTATTAAAATTGCATATCCAACTTCATTTATAAGAGATGAAATAGTTGAAATGAACATGATTAGAAAAGTTAATACATATCTATTTAATTTACTAATATGTTTTTTTGTTAACATTTCAATAAATCCGGTTCCTTCAGCAATTGATAATCCTATTAAAGATATTAATAGAGTACTGAGAGGACCAAAACTTAGAAAATTAACTGCAGCATTACTGATAATAAATTTAATACCATCAAATGAAAATAAATTTTCAACTGTTACTAATACTGGTTCTAATTCATTAGTATTAGAATTTATTGTATTATATGTAGCTTGGGTTTGAAATAATGATAATATTCCACTTAAAATCATTAAAAAGAATGTTAATAATATAAATGTTGTTATTGGGTGGAAATAAAATTTTTTTAATTTCAATTTTGGCTTTTCTATCATATTTCTTCCTCCTCAATTACTTTTTTTAGCTTCTTATTAAATTCAATTCTGGGGATTAGAACTGTTCTTCCACAATTTAGACATTTAATTTTTATATCTGCTCCAACCCTTACTATTTTCCATTTATTTGTTCCACAAGGATGTTGTTTCTTCATGATAACAATCGAACCAAGTTTGTAATTATTATTTTCCATTATGCACCTCTATTTGTTGATATGGTATTTTTATACCAGCTTCATCAAACTCTTTTTTTATTTCTTTACGCATGAATCTTTCAGTTTCAAACTGAGTTGTAGGTTTTACCTCAATTGCGACTCTATAAATTACTGAAGAGTCTGCTAATTCATTTACTCCCCATAATTCTGGTTCTTTGATAGCATTAGGTATTTTTCCTTTTAATCTTTCAAATAATTTATTAAATGTTTCTTCTATTTCTTTCTCATTATTTTCATAAGCAATACCTACATCTATTATAGCAAGTGAATTACTATTACTATAATTAATTATGTTATCCATATAGTGATTAGCAATTATTTTAGTTGCTCCTTTATAATTTCTGATTCTAGTTGTCCTTAATCCAACTGCTATTACTTCTCCCATAAATCCATCTATTTCTATTGTATCTCCTACTTCATATTCTTCCTCAGTAATAATAGAAAAACCTGCTATTAAGTCTTTTGCTAAATCTTGAAAAGCTAAACCTATTAAGGCAGTTCCAATTCCAAGTCCAGCAAGTATTGATTTAACATTTATTCCAAAGTTAGAAAGAAGAGCAAGAGCAACTATTATTACTATAGTATATTTAATTATATTTATAATTAGACTACGCATAGTTTTTATTTTTTGAGCTTGTTCTTTTTTTAATATTTTGTTTTTAGAAGTAGCTTTAATAATAATTTTTTTAAAAAAATCAAATATAATTATACCTATAATTATATAGATAATTGATAAAACTAACTTTGTTAAATCATAACCTAATATTTTTATCATTATTTTCCTACCTCAATATTCATTAATTCTAATAGTCTATTTAAATCATTACCATTGACAAAGCTTATTTCTAATTTATTTTTCTTTATAACAACTTTAGTACCTAGTTTTTCACTTATTTCTTCTTGTAAATAACTATATTCATTATGTTCTCTTTTCTTTGGCTTTTGTGGATTTGTTTTAATAATAGTTGGCTCTTGAGTAAGATTTTCTAACTCTCTAACACTTAAGCCTTCATTAATTATTTTTTCTTCAAGTTCATTTTGCTGATTAATATCTTGTAATTTACTTAGAACTCGAGCATGTCCCATAGATATTTTTTTATTATTTATATCATTTTGTATGTTTGTTGGTAAATTTAATAATCCCAACATATTTGTGATATGACTTCTACTTTTACCTAGTCTTTTAGCTAATTCTTCTTGTGTTAAAGATAGAGTTTCTTGTAGTTTTTTATAGGCTGTTGCTTCTTCAATAGCAGTTAGATTTTCTCTTTGTAAGTTTTCAAGTAAGGCTATTTCCATCATTTGAGTATCATCAAAATCTCTAATGATTGCTGGTATTTCAGTAAGTCCAGCCATAAGAGATGCTTTAACACGGCGTTCTCCAGCTATTATTTCATAACCTTTAATTGATTTTTTGACAATTATTGGTTGAAATACGCCATATTCTTTAATTGATGAAGCTAATTCTTCTAGAGCTTCTTCATCAAATACTTTTCTTGGTTGATATGGATTAGTTCTTAATTCACTTAATTTTATGTTTACTACCTCATCTTTTGGTGTTTCATCAACTATTTGTTTTTCAACAGCACTATAATCTAAAACCTCACTATTAAATAATTCTTCTAATCCTTTACCAAGGGCTCTTCTTCTTGGTATTGTATGTTCTTCATTATTTGCTTCCATTTCCTTCATTTCTTTCAATCACTTCCTTTGCTAGATTGATATATGCTTCAGATCCTCTACTTTTTGGATCATAGGCTATTATTGGTTCTCCATGTGATGGAGCTTCTGTTAGTCTTACTAATCTTGGAATTATAGTATTATAGACTTTTTCTTTAAAGAATTTTCTAATATCTTCAACAACTTCAAAACCTAAGTTTGTTCTTGAATCTAACATTGTTAATAATACTCCTTCAATATCTAGAGAAGGATTTAATCCTTTTTGAGCTAACATGATAGTTTTTAATAATTGAGTTATTCCTTCTAAGGCAAAGAATTCACATTGTACTGGAATAATTACTGAGTTTGATGCTGTTAAGGCATTTGTTGTAATTACTCCAAGAGAAGGTGGACAATCAATTATTATATAGTCAAAACTATCTCTAATATCAGCTAAAGCATTTTTTAATTGTTCACCTTTTTTAAAACCATTTTCGGTTCTGCTTTTTTCTAATAATTCAGCGTCTATACCAGCTAAATTAATTGTTGCTGGAATAACATATAATCCTTTATATTTAGTTTTTATAATAGCTTCTTCAATTTTACATTCCCCAATTAAAACATCATATATACTTCTTTCAATTTCTCCTTTATTAATTCCTACACCAGTAGTTGTATTTCCTTGAGGATCTAAGTCTATTAATAATACTTTCTTTCCTAATACTGCTAATGATGCAGAAAGATTAATACTTGTAGTAGTTTTACCTACTCCACCCTTTTGATTAACTAATGATATAACCTTTCCCATCTAATCACCCATTTTCTAATTTACTAGTATATTGTATCAAATTATATATTTTTTTTAAATGTTTTTAAGAAAAAAAGTAGACTTTTTATATATATTATTTTTGTCTACTTTATTGTAATTTTTTAATACTTAATTATTTTCTTTATATATTTTTATAATTATTTGATATGACTTTTCAAAGTTCATTTCATCTGTATCAATATTTATTCCATGATCTTTTAAGTCTTTAACTAAATTTCTTACTTTTTCTGTTGCTTCTTCGATTGTATAATTTTTTTCTATTACATTTGTTGTTGGCATCATACTATTATTAGTTGGTATTATATTTGATGTTTCTTGTGGTAAATTTAAAGTAGTTAAATCTGATGGACTGAAATAGTATTTTGAATTATTTAATTTATCTAAATTATCATTATTTGGTTCTGATTTTACTATTTTTTCAGCTGGAGTAATAAAATTATTTTGTCCATTAAGATTTAGTAAATTATCTAATGAAGAACCATTTTTATTCTGATTTATATCTTCACTATTATTTTTAATATCTTCTATATTTATGCTTGTTACAGATGGGGTTATTTTTTCTTCAACTGGATCTTTGTCTTCTTCTTTTCCAATTTCTCCATAATTAATAAATCTTCCCATAGGCATGTCTCCTCCTTCTGGTGGTGCTATTGTAACTTTTCCAAAGTTTGATTCATCTACTGGTAATTCTGCAGTTGGAGTTAACGGATTATTATTTATGTATGCTCCTGGTGAAGCAATTGTTTCTTTATCAGCTGGCTCTTCTTTTGGATACATTTTTTTAATTTCTTCTTCAACTGATCTGACACTCATTTTATTGTCAATTATTTTTTTTAACATTTCTTTTTGCTTTTTTGCATCTGGAATATTAATTAATGCTCTAGCGTGTCGCTCAGATATTTGTTCTTTTAAAAGAGCTTTTTGAACTTCTTCTGGGAGAGATAGTAGACGCAATTTATTAGCAACTGCTGATTGACTTTTACCCATTGTTTTAGCTAGTTCTTCTTGTGTCATTTGATCAATTTCTAATATCTTTTGATAAGTTCTAGCTTCTTCTATTGGATTTAAATTTTTTCTTTGTAGATTTTCAAGCAAAGCTACTTTAGAGCTTTCTTTATCATCCAAATTTCTAACAATTGCAGGTATTTTTGTTAATCCAGCTAAAGCTGAAGCTTTATATCTTCTTTCACCAGCTATTATTTCATATTTTCCGTTAGCAACGTTTCTAACAATTATTGGTTGGATAACACCATGCTCTTTTATAGAAACAGCTAGTTCTTTTAAAGCTCTTTCATCAAATATTTCACGTGGTTGAAATCGATTTGGAATAATGTCGTCTAAATATAGTTTAACTACCTCATCTTTTTCTTCAGGCATGACGTACCCCTCCTATTCTTTTATTCTCCTATATTATCATTATAGTTTATTTTTGTGGTTCTTTCAATATATTTTTAAGAAAAAAGAGCATGCTAGTTTACATACTCAATTTAAATATATATTATTTTTTATTTGTTTATTATAACAACTAAACTTCTATTACTATTTTCTTTCGGTAAAAGAAATTTCTTTATAGTAACAATTTGATATTTCTTTGATAGTTTTTTTTCTATCTCAGGGGTTAATTCTTTATCAATATTACCTTTCATAGCAATAAATTTTCCATTTTTCTTTACTAAATGCATTGTATAAGTTACTAGTTTTTCAATATTGGCAACTGCTCGAGAGGTAACGATGTCAAAACTTCCTTGATAAGCTTCGCCTCTTGAGTGAATAGCTTTGATATTTTCTAGATTTAGTTTTTCTATTACATCATTTAAATATTTTATTCTTTTTTCTAAAGAATCAATTAATGTTACTTTTAGATTAGGATAAAAGATTTTTAATACTATTCCAGGAAATCCAGCTCCTGTTCCAACATCACATAAAGTTTCTACTTTATTCAAGTCAATTACTTTAGTAATTGTTAAACTATCATAAAAGTGTTTTAAATAGACATCTTGTTCTTCTATTATTCTAGTTAGATTAATTTTACTATTCCATTCTACTAATAATTTATAAAATTTATTTAATTTAGCTAATTTTTCTTCTGTTACTTCAATATTTAGATCTTTTAAAGCAGTAATAAATTCTTCTTTAGTCATTTTTATTATACTCCTTTTTTAAGTATACTGATAATATTGAGATATCTGAAGGATTTACTCCACTTATTCGAATAGCTTGAGCTATTGTCTCAGGACGTACTTCTTTTAGCTTTTGTCTTGCTTCACTAGCAATATTTACTATTTTATCGTAATCAATATCTTTAGGAATATGTTTTTTTTCTAGTTTTAGCATTTTATCAGCTTCTTTATAGGCCTTTTTTATGTATCCTTCATATTTAATGTTTACTTCTGTTAACTCTTTTATATCATTATTATATGGTATATCTATAAGCGTACTTAAAAAATCCATTGATATTTCTGGCCTTTTTAATAATTGAGATAGTGACATAGTAAATGTTGGTAAGGAAAAATTATTTTTTTCAAATTGTTCTTTAATTTCAGGAGTCATTTTTAATTTTGTTGAATCTAAATAACTAGTTAATTCTTTAATTTCTTGTTCTTTTTTATGTAATTTATTAATTTGATTATCATCTATTAGTCCGACTTTGTAACCATATTCTCTTAATCTTAGATCGGCATTATCACTTCTTAATAGTAATCTAAATTCTGCACGACTTGTTAATAATCTATAGGGATCTCTTATTCCTTTAGTTATTAGATCATCAATTAATACTCCAATATAGGCATCATTTCTTTTTAGAACAAGTGGTTCTTTTTGTTCTATCTTTAGACTGGCATTAATTCCAGCCATTAAACCTTGACAAGCTGCTTCTTCATAGCCACTAGTACCATTTATTTGGCCGGCAGTATATAGGTTTGTAAGAACTTTTGTTTCAAGTGTATTTTTTAATTGAGTTGGATAAATTGCATCATACTCAATAGCATAACCATATCTTAAAATTTTAGCATGTTCTAGTCCTGGAAGAGAATGAACCATTTTTTCTTGGATATCATGAGGCATAGAAGTAGAAAATCCTTGAAGATAAATATCATCATAATATCTACTTTCAGGTTCTAAGAATAATTGATGTCTTTTTTTATCGGCAAATCTAACTACTTTGTCTTCTATTGATGGACAATATCTTGGACCTACTCCTTTTATATCATCAAGTGCTCCATACATACTTGATTTAGATAGATTGGCTCTAATTATTTTATGAGTTTCTTCTGTAGTATATGTTAGATGGCAAGGTACTTGGTCTTCTATTTTATAAGATGGCTCTAAATCAAAACTAAATGTTAATAGTTTATCGTCACCTGGTTCAATCTTAGTTTTTGAAAAATCAATAGATGATCTTTCTATCCGCTGAGGTGTTCCTGTTTTTAATCTAATGATTCTAAAGCCATATTCTTTTAATTTATCACTTAAAAAATTAGAAGGCTTTTCACCATGTGGACCTTGTCTTGTTCTTGTATCTCCTACTAAAATATCGGCTTTTAAGTATGTTCCTGTTGTTAAAATTACGGCTTTACTTTCTATTTTTTCTCCGTTTTCTAAAATTACTCCTTTAACTGTATTATCTTCAACAATTAAATCTTCGACCATAGCTTCTTTAATAGTTAAATTTTCAAGAGAATTTAAAACTCTTAACATTTCTTTAGGATAAGCAATTTTATCTCCTTGTGCTCTTAAAGATCTAACTGCTGGACCTTTAGCATAATTTAACATTTTTATTTGGAGATGTGTTTTATCAGCAACTTTACCCATAATTCCACCTAAAGCATCTATCTCTCTAACGACAATTCCTTTAGCACTACCACCAATATGGGGATTACATGGCATATCAGCAATATTTTTTATATTACTGGTTACTAATAATGTCTTATGACCTTTTTTAGCAGCAGCATGGGCAGCTTCACAACCAGCATGTCCTCCACCAACTACAATTATTTCATATTTATTTTCCAATTTATTCACCTACTTTCCTAAACAAAATCTAGAAAACATTTCATCAAGTAATTCTTCTTCATAATATGTTCCATTTATTTTACCTAATTCTTCCCAAATATTTTTTATATCAAGTTCTATCATATCTATTGGCATATTATTATTTAGTCCATTTTCTACTTCTTTAATTGAATTTAGACAATTCTTTAAAATACTAATACTTCTAGTATTATTTAAATAAGTTGGATCTTTTGTTTCAATTTCTGCAATATTAAACATATCAATTATTTTATTTTTTAAATTATCTAGCCCTTTATTCTCTAAAATGCTTAATTCCACTATTTTATTTTTTGGAATATTTAATTTACTTTTATCTAATTTATAATTTAAATCTATTTTATTTATTATTACTAAATAATTCTTTGTTTTTATTTTATTTATTATATCTTCTGTTTCCTTTGTTAGTTCTTCATTGGCATTTAACATTAATAATATTAGATCTGATTTATCAATCATTTGAAAACTTTTCTCAACACCAATAGCTTCTATTTTATCATCTGTTTTTCTAATTCCAGCTGTATCTATCATGTTAAGTAAAATTCCATTTAAATTTATTTGTCCTTCAACAATATCTCTGGTTGTTCCTGCAATATCTGTTACAATTGCTTTATCTTCGTTTAATAAGGCATTTAAAAGTGAGCTTTTACCAACATTTGGTTTTCCAATAATTGAAGTATTAATTCCTTCTTTTATTATTTTACCATTTTTTGATTCTTGTAATATTTTTTCTATTTTTGTTTTTAGATTATTTATTTTTGGTAGAAGTATTTCGTTTGTCATAATGTCTACATCGTCATACTCAGGATAGTCTATATTGACATTAATATTAGAAATAATTTGAACCATATCACTTCTTAAATCATTAATTAAATTAGATACTTTACCATCTAATTGATTAGCTGCCATTTGCCTTTGAGTTTCTGTTTTAGAATTAATCATATCCATTACTGCTTCGGCTTCTAACAAATCTATTCTTCCATTTAAAAAGGCTCTTTTGGTAAATTCTCCTGGTTCAGCTAGACGACAACCATTTTCTTGAAGTAATTCTAATACTCTATTTGTTGGAGAAATTCCGCCATGAGTATTAATTTCTACTGTATCTTCTGTTGTATAAGTTTTTGGAGCCCTCATTACAGATACAAGCACTTCATCAATTATTTTATCATTATCTATAATATGTCCATAATTTATTGTATGGGATTCGACTTTTTCTAAATCTTTTCCTTTTAATATTTTATTTACTATTTTAATTGAATCCTCTCCACTTACTCTTATGATTGCGATAGCACCTACTCCTTGACTTGTTGCGATGGCACAAATTGTATCATTCATGGGGTCCCCTCCTTTTTTCTTTGTTATTATAGCATAGTTTTTTTAATTAAAACAAAAAGAATAGAATTATTTTATTTTTCTATTCTTTTAATCTTCTTTTGGTTTAATAACAACGCATCTATTTGGTTCTTCACCTTCGCTTTCAGTATATACTTTTTTACTGCTTGCTAAGGCATTATGGATTATTCTTCTTTCATATGAATTCATGGAATCTAATTTTGCTTCTACTTTTGTTGTTGCGACTTCACGAGCAGTTTTTTTAGCTAAGTGAATAAGACTTTGTTCTCTTTTTTCCTGATAATCATTAACATCTATAACGAATTTAAATGGTTGACCAATTATATTCATTATATATTCTCTAACTATAGTAGATAAGGCTTTTAAATTTTTACCATTTTTTCCAATTAGTAAAGCATCATTATCAGAATAAATTATATATTTGGGTACTTCCTGTTTATTTTTTATTTCTATATTAGAAGTTAAGCCCATATTTTTAAGTAATTTTATTATATAATCTTTTATTTCTTGGATTACTTCTCTTCTTTCTATTACTTCTATCTCTATCTTTTTACTTTTGAATAAGCCACCTTTTGTTTCAGATAATTCATTAATAAATAAATTTTCTTCTAATTCCTGTAAATCTTCTTGTGCCTTATTAATTGCATCTTTTCTTGTTTTTCCACTATATCTATACTTTTCCATTTACTTCACTACTCCTTTTAATTAAAATGTTTTGAATAATGGTGAAAATATTTGATGTTGCCCAATATATTCCTAAACCTGATGGCATGAATAATGCTGTTATTATAATCATTATTGTCATCATAGTTGGCATCATTTTCATAGTTGGATCTTCCATATTTGCAGTTGAATTAATTTTAAATGAAAAATATGTAGTTGCTGAAATTATTAACATTATAATTATATATGAGTAAAAAGAAGATGATGTTATACCAATAGCTGGTGTTGTTCCTAGTTGCAAGCCTAAGAATTTATCTTCAAAAATAACTGGTGTTCTTTGAATAGCTTCAAAGAAAGCTAAAAATAATGGTAATTGAATAAAAGCAAATATACATCCAGATAAAGGACTTATATTATATTTTTTATATACAAGCATTATTTCTTGGTTTTGTTTAATCATTGATTCTTGATCAGTCTTATTAGCATATTTTTTTTGAATCTTATTTATTTCTGGCTGAGCTTTTTTTATTCTTTCTGATTGCATAGCTGTCTTTTTAGTCAATGGGAAAATAATAAGTCTAATTGCTAAACTAACAATTATTATTGAGAGAGCATAATTTTTAACATTTTTACCAAGCCATATAAGAATAAATGCTAAAGGTTTTATAAATATTCCTGTCCAAAGTCCTTCATATTTTCCAGAATTTACTTTAAAATTTTCACATTCTGGTAACTTTTTAATATTGATTTTATTTTTTTTATATATTTTTTTTGTTTCTTCATTAGTTGGTTTACATAAAATGTTTTTTGTTAGTGTTTGCCCTGTTGTTTCATTTTTTACTGCCCTATTATTTTTATCTGTTAGTGTTCTAGTACAACCTGTTGTCAAAAGAATTAGAAGTATAATTAAAAGTATTTTTATTTTTGATTTATTTATTTTCATTATTTATTTCCTTCCTACTATTTTTTCTTAAGCGATTCATTAACTCAAAAAAATCATTTTTTAATTCATTATATTTTTTCTCAGTTCCGCTCTTTCTTAATATTATAATACAATCTTCATTGTTTATATAGTCTTTTTTATAATCATCAACAATACTTCTAATTCTTCTTTTATTTTTATTTCTAAAAACAGCATTTCCTAATTTTTTACTTACAGATATACCATATCTATTATATTCTAAATTATTAGTCTTGTAGTGGATTATAAAACTTTTATTTTTTTCACATTGTCCAGTTTTTATTATTTTTTCAAAATCTTTAGAATCCTTTACAATATATTTTTTTTTCATTTTATTCACCTTTTATAGTAAAAAACCACTGTTTATGGCAGCGGTATTCTTATTTGCAAAGACTTTTACGTCCTTTGCGACGACGTCTATTTAATATATTTGTTTTTTTACGTGCAAAAAATCCTAGTTTTTTTGATTTCTTACGATTGTTTGGTTGATATGTTCTTTTCACTTGTTCCACCTCCAGACATAAATCTACATTATTATAATAAGATAAAACCTGTTTTGTCAAATAAAAACTAAATATTTGAAGTAATAATTTTGTTAATACTAGTTTTAAACACTTTGCACAGATATGTGGAATATTAATTTTTACTATGTGAATTGTATTTCTGTGGAAAATGTGGAAAATTCAATTTTTTGTTATTATATAAAGATATTAATTGTTGAAAAAATTGTGGAAATGTTGTGGATTTTGTCGAAATTACTTTTTTACATATTAAATTGTGGATTTTTTTGTGCAAAATTAGGTTATTTTTGACATTATATTTTTTTCATTTTTGTAGTTGAATTATTAAAAAAATATGATATTGTATATATGAATTAATTGAATTTTTTTATTTGATTTTTCTTTATTTTTATTTTTACTTAAAGTAAAATAAGATTAAAAATTATTATTAGTGGGGAGATGGTATATTTTGAATTTAGATTTTTTATGGTCAAAAGTACTAAGTCAAATTAAAGATGAAATATCTTCCATCTCTTATCAAACTTGGTTTGCTGAAACAAAATTATATAAATTGGATAATAATAAAGCATATATCGTTGTTCCAATGAAAATTCATAAGAAACATTTAAATGATAATTATTATGACACAATTTCAGTAAAATTAGATAGTTTAACTAATTCTTCTTATGAATTATTATTTTATACGGATGAAGAAATTTCCACTATAGAAATAGAAAAGAAAATAGAGGAAGATAAGAAAAAAAAGATTGAAAATACTAAAAGTAATTTTAATATTAATTCTAATTTAAAGCCGGAGTATAATTTTGATAATTTTATTGTTGGTTATAGTAATAAATTTGCTCATGCTGCAGCATTAAGTGTGGCGGAAAATCCAGGAAAAATTTATAATCCATTATTTTTATTTGGAAATAGTGGGTTAGGTAAGACTCATTTAATGCATGCTATTGGTAATTATATTGTTGAACATTCAGATAAGAAAGTCTTATATGTTACTAGTGAACAATTCAGAGAAGAATTTGTTAAAGCTAATCGAAAAGATGATAATGGTACTAACTTTAATTATGTTGACTTTTTTAAGGATAAATATAGAAATATCGATGTTTTGCTGATTGATGATATACAATTTTTAGGTGGCGCAACTCAAACACAACAGGAATTTTTCCATACTTTTAATAATTTATACAATGATAGTAAGCAAATTATTATTTCTTCTGATAGGTCACCAGATGATTTAAAATTACTTGAGGAACGTTTAAGGACACGTTTTTGTTGGGGATTGACAGCAAATATTTTTCCACCAGATTTTGCACTTCGAAAGGAAATATTAAAAAAGAAAATAGTTGCTGGAAATTTTGAACAAGATATTCCTGATGATGTAATAGAATATATTGCTTCAAATATTGGCCCAGATGTTAGACAGCTGGAAGGAGCCATAACAAGACTTGTAGCTTATTCCACAATTATGGGTGGAATAAAAATTGACTTAGACTTAGCAATTGAAGCATTAAAAGATTTTATTAGTAAAGGAGTAGGGGAGAAAAATGATGTTCATCGAATTCAAAAAATTGTTTCGGAGTATTTTCAAATATCAATAGATGATATAAAAAGTAAAAAACGAAGTTCAAATATATCATTTCCTAGGCAAATTGCAATGTATCTCTGTAGAACAATGCTTAATGAAAGTTTTCCTAAAATAGGAACTGAATTTGGTGGAAAAGATCATTCTACTGTAATGCATTCAGTTGAAAAGATAGAAAATGAAATAAAAGTTAATAAAGATTTAGCTAATATTATTGAAAAATTAAAAGATGATATAGGGGTTGTGAATAAAATGTAGTTAAGAACAATTTTTTCCACAACTAAATTTTAGTTAAATCTTTGATATATAAGGAAAATAGTAAGTTATTAACTTTTTCCACATTAATAATATAAATAGAGTTAAGAAAGAAGGAATATATATGAAATTTACAATTAAAAAAGAATTATTATTGGAGGCATTAAATAAAGTTTCAAAAGCTATTTCAACTAAAAATTTAATACCAGTTTTGGCAGGAATTAAATTTGAATTAAAGAAAAAGAAATTAATACTTACAGCTAGTGATAATGATATTACTATTCAAACTTCAATTGATGCTAAAAATGAAGAAGATTTTAAAATTGAAAATGAGGGTAGTATAATAATTCAAGGTAAGTATATATTAGATATAGTAAGAAAATTACCTGACGATTACATTAATATTGAGGTAATAGATGAATTAAAGATACTTATTTATACTGCTAATAGTCGTTTTAATTTAAATGGAATAAGTGAATCAGAATATCCTAATGTTGGATTAGAAGAAAGTAAAAAGAAAATTATATTAAAAGCAGGAATTTTAAAAGATATAGTTAATCAAACAGCTTTTGCTACTTCTAATGAAGAAAGTAAACCAGTTTTAACAGGAATTAATTTTAATATAGTTGGTGATATTCTTGAATGTAATGCAACTGATTCTTATAGATTATCAAGAAAAATTGTTAAATTAGAAAAAAATAGTGAAGAAAATTATAACATTGTAATACCTAGTCATAATTTATTAGAATTTGTAAGGATTATTGATAATGATGAAGATGAAGTAGAATTACATATCTTTAATAATAAAGTATTGTTTAAAATAGGTAATTTAAAATTTGAATCTAGACTTATAAATGGAACATACCCAAATACATCTAATTTATTACCAGATGATGCTTTCTTAGTTATAACAACTAATTTAAATAATTTCTATGATGTAATTGATCGTGTAAGTATCTTAACTAGTGATAAAGAAAAAAATACTGTTACTTTAGAAACTAATGGGAATATTTTAACATTAAGAAGTAGTTCTGCTGAAATAGGTAGAGTTGAAGAAAATATGGAAATTTCTAAAAATAAAGATGAAGATATAAGAATTTCATTTAGTGCTAAATATATGATGGAAGCTTTAAAAAGTTTTTCAACAGAAAATGTGGATTTACATTTTGTTGGAGAAATTAAACCTATCTTAATTAAATCTAAGGAAGATGAGTCTTTAACACAATTAGTTTTACCAATCAGAACATATTAAAAAGAAAGAAAATTTCTTTTTTTTTGCAATTTTTTAGCTTTTTTACGAATAATTTAAATAGAAAGATAAAAATATATAAATTTCGACAAATATAGATTAATTTCGACAAAAAAAAATATTATTATCTTTTGTAACAACTGGTAATTAGCAAAAATTTTGAAAGGGAGGATTTTGTTGAATAAAAATTTTTATGAGCTAAATAAAGGAACTTTAGCAATTTTACCAAATGGGGATGAATCAAGTCTAATATATGAAGATGAAAGTAGATATATTATTGATAATTCTCCGATGCACATTATGGAAGAAAGTTGTAAATATTTTGGTAGTTCTTATGAGGGGAGAAAAGATGGTGCTAAGAATATATTAGGTGCTGAATATAAGATACCTATTATTATTGAAGATTCTAATAATATTATTGTATTTCCTACGACTTCTCCTAGGTCTGACGATTGTGCATGGATTTCTTTTGGTAGAGTAGAGACTTTTTATAAAATAGATGATAATAATACAAAAATTGTCTTTGATAATGGTAAAGAAATTATTGTTCCATGTTCCTTTAGATCTATTGAAAATCAAGTATCTAGATCTGCACGATTAAAGTTTATTTTAACTAAAAGAAAAAATAGCTAAATTGCTATTTTTTTGTGTTTTTATGGCCTGTTTATGGTATAATATTACCTGTATGTATAGGAATATCATGTAAGGGGGAATTTTGATGTATGTGTCCTTTTATTAGTCTTAAATGAAAATTAATAGAATAAAGTTAGTAAATTTTAGAAATTATTCTAATGTAGTTGTTTCTTTTAATAAAAAAATGAATATATTTATTGGTGATAATGCTCAGGGGAAAACAAATCTCCTTGAATCGATTGTTATTCTAGCTCTTACTAAATCACATAGAGTCGGTAATAATTTTAATATAATTAAGTTTGGTAAAAGTAAATCTAAAATTACTGGTGTTGTTAAAAATAATAAAATAATTTCTAAATTAAGTTTAGAAATTGATAATGAAGGCAAGAAAGTAATGGTTAATGGTAATAATATAAAGAAAATAGCTGATTACATTTCTTATTTAAATGTTATTGTTTTTACACCAGATGATTTGGAGATTGTTAAAGGGTCTCCTAATATAAGGAGAAATTTACTAAATATTGAATTATCTCAAATATCAAAAGAATATATTAAAATTTATAATGAATATAATAAATTATTAAAGACTAGAAATGAGTATTTAAAAGTTCTTTTTGAGAATAATATTGCTGATAAAGCTTATTTAGATATTTTAAGTGATAAATTAATAGAAAAAGCTATATTTATTTATCAGAAAAGAAAAGAATATATTAATTTAGTAAATATTTATATAAATAAATATTATAAATATATAACGGGTAGTGATGGAGTTGTTGTTAAATATATTCCTAATATTACATTAGAAGATTATGATTATGAAAGTATTAGAAAGAAATTGAAACATACATTTAAAAAGAATTATTTAAAGGAATTAAATTATGGTATGACTATATTTGGTCCTCATCGAGATGATTTTTACTTTGAATATAAGGGTAATGATTTAAAATTTTATGGTTCTCAAGGTCAACAAAAGCTTGCTATATTATCATTTAAATTAGCAGAAATATCTATATTTAAAGAGTTTACTGGAACAAATCCTGTGTTGTTATTGGATGATATTTTTAGTGAATTGGATGTTAAAAAGAGAAATAAATTATTAAAAATTATAAATGAAGATGATATTCAAAGTATTATAACTACAACAGATTTAAGAAATATTAATAAAAAATATATTGAGGATGCTTATTTATTTAAAGTAAGTAATGGAATTATAGAAAGAAAGTAGGTAGTGTTTATGAATGAAAAAGTTGAAGCAAAATATGATTCTTCGGCAATTCAAGTTCTTGAAGGACTTGAAGCTGTTAGAAAAAGACCTGGTATGTATATAGGAACTACTAGTTCAAGGGGTTTACATCATTTAGTATGGGAGATTGTTGATAATGCTATTGATGAAGCTTTAGCAGGATATTGTACACATATTGAAGTTACTATTTGTAAGGATAATAGTATTATTGTTAAAGATGATGGTCGTGGAATTCCTGTTGATATTCATCCAAAAACTGGAAAAAGTACCGTAGAGACGGTTTATACAGTTCTTCATGCTGGTGGAAAATTTGGTGGTGGAGGATATAAAGTATCTGGTGGTCTTCATGGAGTTGGAGCTAGTGTTGTTAATGCATTAAGTGATTGGCTTGAAGTTACAGTTTATAGAGGTGGAAAAGTTTACTATCAACGTTTTAGTAATGGAGGACATCCCGATGCACCATTAAAGGAAATAGATACATGTGATGAAGATAGAACAGGTACAATAGTTCATTTTTTACCAGATGACCAAATATTTACAGAAACAACAGTTTTTGATTATGATGTTTTAAAAACTAGATTACAAGAACTTGCTTATTTAAATAAGGGATTGAGAATATCTTTATATGATGATAGAGAAGCTGATAAAAAAGATTCTTTCCACTATGAAGGTGGATTAGTTGAATATGTTCAAATGCTTAATAAAAATAAAAATCCAATACATCCTACAATTATTGATGTTGATGGAGAAGAAAATGATATTAGAGTAGAAGTTGCTATGCAATATAATGAATCTTATAATTCTAGTATTTATTCATTTGTTAATAATATTATTACTCCTGAAGGTGGTACTCATGAAGACGGAGTTAGAAGAGCATTGACAAGAGTACTTAATAAATATGCTTCTAATGCTGGTATTTTAAAAGAAAAAGATGATCCTCTAACAGGTGAAGATGTTAAAGAAGGACTAACTATGATTATTTCTGTTAAACATCCAAATCCTCAATTTGAAGGTCAAACTAAGACTAAACTTGGTAATAGTGAGGTTAGGGGAATTGCTGATAGAATTTTTTCTCAGACTTTAGAGAGATTTTTGATGGAAAATCCGGATCAAGCAAGGGCTATTATAGAGAAATCTATGACTGCTAGTAGAGCTAGGGTTGCTGCTAAAAGAGCTCGTGAGTTAACACGTAGAAAAGGTGATTTAGATATAACTAATTTCTATGGTAAATTATCTGATTGTAAGAGTAAGGATGCTTCAATTTCTGAGATATTTTTAGTCGAGGGTGATTCAGCAGGTGGTTCTGCTATTAAGGGAAGAGATAGTATGACACAAGCAATTCTTCCTTTACGTGGAAAGATTTTAAATGTTGAAAAAGCAAGACTTGATAGAGCTTTAAGTAATGAAGAAATTAGAACAATTATTACTGCTTTTGGAACAGGAATTGGTGAAGAATTTGATTTATCGAAACTTCGTTATAATAAGATTATAATTATGACAGATGCTGATGTTGATGGTAGTCATATCCGAGTTCTTTTATTAACATTATTTTATCGTTTCTTTAGGCCTATTGTTGAAGCAGGTCACGTTTATGCTGCACAGCCACCACTTTTTTGTATAAAACATGGAAAAACAATAAAATATGTTTTAAATGAGGAAGAAAGAGATGAATATTTAGCTTCTTTATCACCTAATACTAAGTATGATATTGCTCGTATGAAAGGTTTAGGAGAAATGGATGCTGAAGAGTTAAATGAAACTACTATGGATATACATAAAAGAGTTTTAAGACAAATTACAGTTGATGATACAATGGCTGCTGATGAGGTTTTCTCTAAACTTATGGGTGAAGAAGTAGAGCCAAGACGTGAATTTATTGAGACAAATGCTGTATTTGTTGAGAATTTAGATGTTTAGGAGGTTCGTATGGATAGATTAGAGAAAAATAATATTGTTAAAGAAGTAAAAGATTCTTTTTTAGAGTATTCTATGAGTGTTATAGTTGCTCGTGCATTACCTGACTTGAGAGATGGTTTAAAACCTGTTCATAGGCGTATTTTATATTCAATGTATGAATCTGGTTATACTCCAGATAAACCTCATAAAAAGAGTGCTAGAATAGTTGGAGATGTTATGGGTAAATATCATCCACATGGGGATTCTTCAATTTATGAAGCAATGGTTCGTATGGCACAAGATTTCTCATATAGATATATGTTAGTTGATGGTCATGGTAACTTTGGTAATATTGAAGGTTATGGTGCTGCTGCAATGCGTTATACAGAGTCTCGTCTTTCAAAAATATCCTTGGAAATGTTAAGAAATATTAATAAAGATACTGTTAATTTTGTTCCTAACTTTGATGAAAGTGAAAGAGAACCTGAAGTTTTACCATCAAGATTTCCAAATATTTTAGTTAATGGAACTACTGGTATTGCTGTTGGTATGGCAACAAATATTCCTCCACATAATTTAGGAGAAGTAATTGATGGATGTGTTGCTTATATTGATAATCCTGATATTGATTTAGATGGTTTAATGAAGTATATTAAGGGACCAGATTTTCCAACAGGAGGAATTATTTTAGGTAATAGTGGAATAAGAAATGCTTATGAAACTGGTAGAGGAACTATTACAATTAGAAGTAAGGCTCAAATTGTAGAGGAAAATGGTAGACAATATATTATCGTTGATGAAGTTCCATATGGAGTAAATACTTTAGAGTTAAAAAATAAAGTAGCAGAATTAGTACATAATAAAACTATTGAAGGAATAGCTGATTATCATTCAGATTTAAAAGATGGTATTAAGATAACTATTACTTTAAAAAAGGATGCCAATGCACAAGTTGTTTTAAATAAATTATATAAGCATACGGCATTTCAAACTACTTATGGAATTATTTTCTTGATGCTTGATCAAGGTGTTCCTAAAACTTTAGGTTTAAAGGATATTATTTCAAAGTATATTGATTATCAAAAAGAAATTATTATTCGTCGTACTAAGTTTGATTTAGATGTTGCGGAGAAAAGAGTTCATATATTAGAAGGCTTAAAAATAGCTTTAGATAATATTGATGCTGTTATAAAGGTTATTCGTGGATCTAAATCAGATGATGAAGCAAGAGAAGGCTTAATGAATGGTTTTTCACTAACTGAGATACAAGCTAATGCAATTTTGGAAATGAGATTGCGTAGATTAACTGGTTTGGAACGTGAAAAAATTGAAAATGAACTAAATGATTTATTAAAAACAATTGCTGAATTGAAAGAAATTTTGGCTAGTGATAAGAAAATACTTGAAGTTATAAAAAATGAGCTTTTAGAAATTAAGCAAAAATATGGTGATGAAAGACGTACTCATATTGATATGACTGCGATTGAATATATTGAAGATGAGTCTTTGATACCTGAGGAAAATGTAATTATTAATTTAACTAATAATGGGTATATAAAAAGAATTAAAGCTGATACTTATAAGACACAAAATCGAGGTGGAGTAGGTATTAAAGGTATGTCAACTAACGAAGAAGACTTTGTGGAAAAAATGATTACAATGAGTACACATGATTATATTCTATTATTCTCAAATAAAGGTAGAGTATATAGGCTTAAAGGATATGAAATTCCTGAATTTTCTAGACAATCAAAAGGTTTACCAATTATTAATTTATTACCTTTAGATAAAGATGAGAACATTAGTTCGATATTGAACTTAAAGCAAAATGAAGATTTTGCGAAATATTTAGTTTTTGTAACTAAAAATGGTATCGTAAAACGTACTCCGGTTAGCGAGTTTGATAATATACGTAAAAGTGGTAAAAATGCTATTATTTTAAAGGAAAATGATGAACTTATAACAGTAAAAAAGACTTGTGGAAAAAATGAAATATTAATTGGAGCAAGTAATGGTAGAATGGTTCGATTTGATGAGAATGAATTAAGGTCTATGGGTAGAAATAGTTCTGGGGTTAAGGGTATTGAACTTGATGGTTCCGTTGTTGTTGGAGCCGAAGTTGTAGAATCCGGCCATATGGTTTTGATTGTTACTGAGAATGGTTATGGTAAACAAACTTTAGTTGACGAATATAGATTGACTCATAGAGGAAGTAAAGGTGTTAAAGCTTTAAATATAACTGAGAAAAATGGAAATATGGTTTCATTGAAAACATTAATACCGAATGCTCCTTTGGATTTAATGATAATGACAGATTCTGGTATAATTATTAAATTACCTCTTGAACAAGTATCTACATTGAAACGTGCTACTCAAGGAGTAAGACTTATGAATTTAAAAGATGATCAAAAGGTTTCAACTGTAGCATTAATTGAAAAAGAAAATTTAGATGAAAATAACTAATTTATTAGTTGTTTTTTTTTGAAATTTTTTAATTTTTATTATTTAATTCATTATTATTTGTAATTTTTGTTTGAATATAATAAAAGAAACTATTATTTCTGTGGATATATTTATTTATAAAATAAATTATCTGAAATTTTTTATAGTTATTAATTTGTTTGATAATTTTTTTTGATTGTTAGTATAAAAATTATGATTAACTTTATATCTTAATATAGTCTTATTATTATAAATTTTATTTTATGATGTTAATCTATATAATAATGTTTCACATGAAACATTTTTTCCACAGAAAAAGTTTAAAATTACTTAATGATATTTTTTAATATTTTATTATGTTTGAAATTTAAGGTTAAACAATAAAATCATCTGTATATAGCAGGTGGTAATACTAAAGAGTTATGTCAACCAAATATGTAAATAGTTGTTGATTTATATTTTAAAATAAAAAATGAATTTTAGGAGTCTAAATGGAATTAGATGTTTTATTTATGCTAAATATAATTGCTTATTTTATATTACATTCATTTCAAAATTTGAATAAAATAATATATTGTAAGTTGATTATAGATATTGGTGTGATTTTAATATGGTTATGTGGATAAAAGGATGTTTAAATAATAAAAGTAAATGCTTGTATTACTTATTTTCATTTGTTTTAAAAATATCACCTAATTTAAATATATTATAATTTATTAGATATTTAAATTTTACAAATGTATTTATATTTTTGAAAATAATACAAATTTATAATACCGATATGTTTGAAGAACTTTTTAAGTAATAGTTTATTTTGATAATATAATTTTTATATTTAATTAATTTTATGATTATAATTTTTTATTTTTGAAAATTATTTCCCGGGAAATAATTTGTTAAATATTGAAAAATCTTTATGAAATATAATTTTATTTAAGATAATAATTAAAATATTTATATTATTGTGTTTCATGTGAAACATTTTATCCACAGAAAAAGTTTAAATCTTAAAAAATATTTATTAATGAAAAATTAATATACATAAATTTTTCATATTTTAATTTTATATTTAATAAAAATTTGAATATTAAAATTTATTTTTTAATATTTAAATAATGAATGAGGTTTTTCCATTAAATAGAATTTAATATTTTTACATTATATGTTTATATTTCTTTTTATGTATCGTTACATTTTATTCGAAAAATTTATTCACAGAAAAAGTTTATATCTTTTAAAAAATAAAAATATAATATTATTTTTTTAAATTTAAAATTATTTCCCGGGAAATA